>SCPN01001499.1_pt1 | contig 125847 bp, 147 predicted proteins | sample 6106831 | NCBI WGS metagenome assembly SCPN01 (sample SAMN10720447, study PRJNA508395) | human gut metagenome | isolation source: Participant 1, 0 month | reverse complement strand
GGTTGTTCAGTTCGACTCCGACTGTCGGCTTCTTTGGACCTTTAGCTCAGTTGGTTAGAGCAACCGGCTCATAACCGGTCGGTCCTGGGTTCGAGTCCCCGAAGGTCCACTAAAATCTACTATATATATGGCCTGGTGGCTCAGCTGGTTTAGAGCGCCGCCCTGTCACGGCGGAGGTCGTGGGTTCGAACCCATCCGGGTCGTTTATTTGTAAATAATTTGTAGATTAGAATTTTGGGATCATAGCTCAGCTGGAGGCATCTGCCTTACAAGCAGAGGGTCATAGGTTCGAAACCCTATTGGTCCCACTTATTTGCCAGCGTGGCGGAATTGGCAGAACCTGGGACTTAAAATCCTGCGGGACTTATACTCCCGTACCAGTTCGACCCCGGTCGCCGGCATTTATCACAACAGTTGTGATTATTATGGAATATTCCATACGTACGTGTAGCTCAGCTGGATAGAGCGTCTGGCTACGGACCAGAAGGTCGCGAGTTCGAATCTTGTCACGTACATGAGTCCTATCTAAAGTAATTTAGGTAGGGCTTTTTTGTTATATAAAAAGGGGATATTTGTCAAAAACAGAGTAAAAAAGAGGCTCTTTGTTAAGAATGGGGGTAAAAAATGGTGTTTTTTCAAGAGTGGTTTTAAAACTTACCCCAAGTAAAGCATAGAATTGGAAATGGAGGAAAAGCTACATTTAGAGTGATGAAGTGATATTGCGGTAAAAGATATTAAACGATATTTTTTAGTTTTAGTGTTATATCAAACAATTCTGAAAAGGTACATTTGGGTTTTAAGTGATTTTGAAAGAATGTCAGAATTTTTTATGATAACACCATATTGTTGTAATTCTGTTTATGAATAATTTCAAAAAAATAAGAGATACTATGCAATGTAATCTAATATAAAAGGAGGACATTTCAGTATGTCTAAGAATTATTCTAACAGCACAAATTCATCAAATGCATCAAACAGTTCAAAGAATTCAAGCAACGCATCTAACATGAGCAATGCTTCAAATTCAAGCAACGCATCAAATGCATCAAACAGCTCAAAGAACGCATCTAACAAGAATTCTTCAAAGAATTCCTACAGCAATGCTTCTGATGAAGCAACATGTCTGATACAACAGACTGCCACAGATAATTCGTAAAAGTAATGCAAAGAGACCGGCGGAAACAAATCTGCCGGTCTTTTTATCATTATATAATAGCAGATTTTGTATCAAATATAATCACCTTAATATAATCAGAAGGCAATTTTGAAAATTCAGGCAGGAAAGACCAAAGTCAGCAGGCTTAAAATTCACATCAGACAGGCACGGGACGCATCATCAGAATATACTAGAGTAAGCACTTGATTAAAGGTTTAAGAAAATATGAGATGCGAAAATATCAGTACCGGGCGGCTGGATTACTATGTGGAAAATTCAGGAGCCGTTTTTATAGATTTAAGAAGCAGACAGGAATATGAAAAAATGCACATTAAAGATGCAGTCAATATTCCGTTCGAGGAAATGGAGCGGCAGCTCCAGAATAATTACAGCAACAGGAATGCAGGTTTTTATGACAACAGTAATGACCGCAGCCGTGCAGGCGGAATCGTTTTAAATAATATATTTTATGACAGAAATACGGTTTTATCGTGTATTGTGACAGGGTTCCAAAAGTATGATGATTTGTCCGAAGCTGGCGGCAAGAGGATTTCAGGTGAAGACAGTTGTCGGCGGGATTCATCAGTATCACGGAAAATATCTTGTCTATCATACAGATTTTTATAAGGATTTTTAAAAGGGTTGTGAAAGACTGTTATAAAGATTAAAAAAATTTCAGGAGAGGCTTTTCAAAGATTTCAGAAGAAAGGAAAGGGGTTCTGAAAGACTTCTGAAAGCTGTAATATTATTGTAAAGCACCGGAATATATGGTATATTGAAGAAAACAGGTAAATGATTATCGGAAATGAGGAACAGTATGAATACATATGAGTTAATTGCACCGTGCCATTTTGGACTGGAGGCAGTTTTAAAGAGAAATTTACGATCTGGGATATGAAATCGTTTCAGTAGAAAATGGTAAAGTGACCTTTACAGGTGATGCAGAAGCCATATGCAGAGCCAATATTAATTTAAGAACAGCAGAGAGAGTTCTTTTAAAGGTAGGGCAGTTTAAGGCGGTGACATTTACAGAACTTTTTGATAATGTTGCAGAACTGCCGTGGGAAGAATTTATACCGGAGGACGGAAAGTTTTGGGTTACGAAAGCAAATTCTGTAAACAGTAAGCTGTTTAGCAGTTCCGATATTCAGTCCATTGTCAAGAAAGCGATTGTAGAGCGGTTAAAGAAGAAATACCAGACGGGCTGGTTTAAGGAGAATGGCAGTGCCTATCCTCTGCGTGTCACGATTATGAAGGATATTGTTACGATTAGTCTGGATACGACAGGGGATTCACTGCATAAGCGCGGATACCGTCCGGTATCGGGCAAAGCACCGATTTCAGAAACGCTGGCGGCGGCGCTGATTATGCTGACACCGTGGCATAAAGACCGCATTTTTGTGGACCCGTTCTGCGGAAGCGGTACATTTCCAATAGAGGCGGCTATGATGGCGGCGAATATTGCACCGGGCATGAACCGGGAGTTTACGGCAGAGCAGTGGGAAAATCTGATACCGAAAAAAGAGTGGTATATGGCGATAGAAGAAGCAAATGACAATATCTGCATGGATATTGAAACAGATATTCAGGGTTTTGATTTAGATGAAAATGTGATTAAAATTGCAAGGCAGAATGCGGCCAATGCGGGTGTAGACAAGCTGATTCATTTTCAGGCACGAGATGTACGCCAGTTAAGCCATGCGAAAAAATACGGCTTTGTGATTACCAATCCGCCATATGGTGAGCGTCTAGAGGAAAAAGAAGCGCTTCCGGCATTATATACGGCGCTGGGACAGCAGTTTGCAAAATTAGATTCATGGTCGGCGTATGTGATTACTTCCTATACGGATATTGAAAAATATTTCGGCAGAAAAGCGGACAAAAACAGAAAGATTTATAACGGTATGTTAAAAACGTACTTTTACTCATTTTTAGGCCCGAAGCCGCCGAAAAAGAATGTATAATGCAGTGTGCCTGCGGAATGGAGATTAAAATGACAAAGATTATTTTTGCATCGAATAATAAGGGGAAAATTAAAGAAGTGAAAGAAATCTGCAAAGATATGCAGGTTGAGATTGTATCCATGAAAGAAGCCGGAATTGACATTGATATTGAAGAAAACGGTACGACATTTGAAGAAAACGCACTGATTAAAGCGGAAGCGGTCATGAAATTGACAGGGGAACTTACGATTGCAGATGATTCGGGACTGGAAGTAGATTATCTGAATAAAGAGCCGGGTGTATATTCTGCAAGATACATGGGACATGATACATCGTATGATATCAAAAATCAGGCGATTATTGACCGCCTTGCGGGGGTAGAAGACAAAGACAGAACGGCTCGTTTTGTATGTGCAATGGCGGCTGTATTTCCGGACGGAAGACATTTTACCACAAGAGGAACAATGGAAGGGATTATCGCTCATGAAATCAAAGGGGCAAACGGCTTTGGTTATGATCCGATTGTGTATCTGCCACAGTACGGAAAGACTTCGGCAGAACTGACGCCGGAGGAGAAGAACAAAATCAGCCACCGCGGAGAGGCATTGAAAAAATTGAAGGCACAGCTTGCACAATATTTAAATTAGCGTGAAATATGGAGGTCAGATATGCAGAGAATTCTGATTGTAAGTGATACGCATAAGCGCCTTGGCAATCTTTATGAGGCATTGGAAAAAGAGGGCAGCGTAGATGCAATGATTCATCTTGGGGATTTGGAAGGTGATGAAGATATTGTCAATGAGATGATACCGGGACCGGTCTATATGGTGCCCGGCAATAACGATTACTATTCGCAGGCACCGCGCGAACTGGAAATACAGCTTGCCGGAAAAAATGTACTGCTCACGCACGGACATTATTATTATGTATCGCTGGATTTGCAGACCATCCGTCAGGAAGGAATTGCAAGGGGGATGGATATTGTGATGTTTGGACATACCCACCGTCCGGTGATTCAGGTGGAAGATGAGATTACATTAATTAATCCGGGAAGCATTTCTTATCCGCGCCAGCAGGATGGAAAATGTACGTATATTATAATGGAAATTTCAGATTCCGGGGAATTTACATTTGAGTTAAAAAGAGTGTAAGGCCGTATTTATGCGGCTTTGCGCACTTTGAAACTACGTGTCGAAAAAAAATGAAAAAAAATTAAAAAAAGTGTTGACATTATGCAGATCATATAATATAATAATCCATGTCGTTGCGGAACAGACATCAAACGGCAACACAAAACACCAACGGGGTGTGGCTCAGCTTGGCTAGAGCGCTTGATTTGGGATCAAGAGGTCGCAGGTTCGAATCCTGTCACCCCGACTTTCAACTGAATATCTGCGGGTGTAGTTCAATGGTAGAACACTAGCCTTCCAAGCTAGATACGTGGGTTCGATTCCCATCACCCGCTTCGTGTGTTCGTAGCTCAGCTGGATAGAGCAACGGCCTTCTAAGCCGTGGGTCGAGGGTTCGAATCCCCCCGGGCACACTTCTTTTTATGTGGTGGGTATAGCGCAGTTGGTTAGCGCGTCAGATTGTGGCTCTGAAGGCCCAGGGGTTCGAATCCCTGTACCCACCTAGCTATTATTGGGCTATCGCCAAGCGGTAAGGCACAGGGTTTTGATCCCTGCATCACGCTGGTTCGAATCAAGCTAGCCAGCTGGATTCCAAAGTAATCAAAGTAGACTTACAATTTATTCAATGAGGGCTCATAGCTCAGTTGGTAGAGCACTAGACTTTTAATCTAGGTGTCCCGGGTTCGAACCCCGGTGGGCTCATTAAGATGGGAATGGTTGAAAAACCATTCCCTTTTCGTGCTAGTGACTAGGAGGGAACGGTCGTCTTGTGAAGAAATTCATTCTTTATTATTTCCATGCATTAATTATTGTGATTTTGAAAACCCGCATAAACACTGGGAATGTTTGTGAGCAAGTTGGCACTTTGTGGCACTTGGTGTCAGAGGGAGTGGAATGATTGAGAATTGTAGTTTTAATTTGGGTGAGTTTTATGTTAAAATGGGTAAAACAAATCGCGATTTGTCGTTTTATTAATTTACATATATGCCTTTTACATAAAAGTGTTATTTTAGTTCCGCAACCGTTCGCAACCAAAGAAATATCGTGATAGTTGGTGGTAGCAACCATGAAATTTCGCTATTATGAAGTCACGAAAGGAGGTAATTAATTGAAATATGATTTTTAGGAGTTATTGTTTTGGTATTGTACTGCTAATCAGGTGGCTGTGATAGCGGCATTTATCACTGTGGGAATTTTCCTCATAAGAGCATTGAGTAGATATGTCAAATCAGGCAATGTCAGAAAAGAAAAGTCCAGCATCAAGAAATCTCTCGGTGAGGTTTTGAAGGACTATAATTCATGAGCAGAATACTTTTGTTGGAAGATGACACAATGATTGCTTCAGGGATTCTGTATGCACTTGAGTCAGAAGGTTATGAAACAAATCATGCCACACGTATAAAAGATGCCAGAAGTTTAATTGAATTCTTAGAACTGATAGGTATCTCCAGAAACTGCAAATCATGATGCATGCCGGATGGAACATACAATCAGCGAAGAATCTTTCCAGAAGATTCAGGAACTGGTGAAGAAGATAAAAAAGAAGATTCATCAAAGGAACAAATGGAAAAACAATGGCAATGCCATTAAGTCAGTTGTTCGAAGTTGTTCGATAGCTCAGTTGTTGTCAAATATCCGATATTTTGAACTCAAAAAGCCAAAAACACATATGCCAAAAAGACAGATGCTGTCCATCTGCCAAAAAGAAGGATATTCAGTTGCAGAACTTACCGATATCCAAAATGAATTGCGCTGATTCCACGGAGAGGCCGTTGAAACTGCCGGAACCTGTCTTTCACTGCGTGGACATATTTCATCATCAGCCGGATAATATCGATGTGCCTTCCAGAATCCCTGCGCATGAAGAACCTTTCTGGCTGTTTTTAATGCTGAAGAAAAGTCAAGTTCATAGAGATACTTGTTGCTGCCATCCCGTTTCTTTTTCAGGTTTTCTTCTGCCGCTTCGTTTGCGATAAAAATGCCGAAATTGCATTGGAACAATTGGTGCCTGACACAATAAACTTGCAATAGGCTGCTTTTTTCTGTTGAGCAAGAAGTATCTTTTAATTCATATTTAGGTGGTTTGTCAATAGCAATAATATTTAATGCATAATCTGATTTAAGAGTGAATTTCAAATTTTAGATTTTCAATAATCATGGGATAAAAATAACAGGGAGGATTATAGTTTTCGGAATAAAGCCGATATATAATATTAGAAACAATAAATAATAAAGAACGGATTCAGAGAAGGAGGACAAAGGATATGTCAATGAATGTGAATACAACGGGTACTGTTTATGGAAGTTATCAGAATACCTACAAGGGCAGGTACAGTAGATAAGAAAAAGAAACAGGAAAACAACAGAAAATGATAAGGTCAAGAAAAATGTGACAGAAAGTATAGCCGAAAAAAATCTAAGTAAAGAGGCACAAAAAATGCTTAAAGATATGCGTGGCTCAAGAACAGATATGGACTTTATGGTTGCAGATTTTGAAAATGGTGATAATGCTAAAGATATTTTAGCACAAAGTGATAAAGAGTTTACGGTTATTTTCTCAAAGGAAGAAATGGAGAAGATGGCATCCGATCCCAAATATTATGCTGAAAAGATGCATAGTATTGAAGGTGCTTTGCGTATGTCGGATGAAATCAATGCTCAGTTTGGATTTGAAAGAGCATTTGGTAAGACAAACGGAATAGAAAACAGTGCAGATACTGATAAAAATAACAAAGTTTGGTATTTCTTTTAATAGTGATGGAACTACAACATTCTTTGCTCAATTAGAAAAAACATCAGCTAGTCAGAAAGAATATCTTGAAAAAATTCAGGAAAAGAAAGCTGCGGAGAAGAAAGAGGCGAAGAAAAAGGAACAATTAAAGCAAATTGAAGTAAAAAAAGCTACTGTTCAAGCAAATTCAAAAGATGAACTTTGGATAAAATTAAAAATATTGAATGGAATTCTATCAAACCAGAGGATAATAAAATCGGTGGGAGATTTGATTTTTCAATTTAGTATATTTAGATGGGGATGATTACATAAAGTATGGGGGTAGATTCATTATGAGAAAACGTTTTTTTTCTATTATTGTATGTGTTGTCATGCTTTTTACAATGAATGTCACAGCTTTTGCGGCAGAAACTCAGGAAAATTATTCGGAGACGGAGAAAACAATGACATTTGAAATAACTCCGACAGCATTAACTTCTGATCATCACGACATTCTGTTGGAATGTTAAATTCCTTTTGGAACAAATGATACAGTGGCAACTTCCGCTCTTGGTTCTTTTACAATCAGCAGACATCTGTTCCGTCAGGCTCCACAATCAGTAAAATAGTGGTTACATCCACAAAAGTAGTGGAAGTAGTGGAAACATCGAATTATTTGTTGCTAAAGATGAGGATAATGGAGATGGCACATTTGACAGATATACAGACAGCAAAAGTTGGAATAGTTCTCTTACTTTTGCAGATTTTGGCAATTATAATTTAAGCCCTGTTGGAAATTATTATGTTCAATTTGAATCTACAAGGTATTCAAGGGAACTGTTGCAGCAGCAACATTAAAAAATATTTATGTCACAGTATACTATCATTAAAATTTTATAATCCCCATTCTAAACAAGCAAAGATGTTGTTATTCAGTTAGCAGCATCTTTGCTTTTAATTGTATAATTGATATGACTATTGAGTTAGAATGACATTGATAGCGATAGAAAGCTATATATTACAGAAGCAGACTTTGATAAAAGATTTGAGAGATTATATAAATTGAATATTATATAATCAGAGGTATATAGAACATGCACAGAGACACTATATTTCAATATGAAACAATGGTGCCTGACACAATAAAAACGCATAGCCAAACTTCGCTCGGTATAACTGCCTGATTGTGTCGAAATTCGTATTTTATCAATTATATCTGATAAAACTGGATTTGCGGTATTGAAAATCAGTTATAGCCGTGGTACCATATAGACAGTTTCAGAAGGGAGGCTGGTCTACATGATTAAACGAGAAATTTATATGAGCCGTATCCGTCCCTTTATCGGAAATGAGCTGATAAAGGTTCTGACAGGGATTCGCCGTAGTGGAAAATCTGTCATGCTGAGCCTGATCCAAGAGGAACTTGCCCAAAACGGGGTCCAACCAGAACAGTTTATTTCCCTGAATTTTGAGAACATGAGCAATGCACACCTTTGTACGGCTGTTGCATTGCATGATGAAATCCTTCGCAGAACAAAAGAAATCAGCGGCAAGGTTTATCTGTTCTTCGACGAAATCCAAGAGGTGGCTGATTGGGAAAAATGTATCAACTCTTTCCGGGTGGAGCTGGATTGTGATATATACATTACCGGTTCCAACGCCAAGCTGCTTTCCGGTGAGCTTGCCACTTATCTTGCCGGACGGTATGTGGAGTTCGTGATTTACCCGTTTTCATTCAGAGAGTTTATGGAGCTGTATCACACCGTTTACGAAGGTGCAGACGAAAGACAATGCTTTACAAAATATCTGACGCTGGGAGGAATGCCCTATTTGAGCAACCTTCGCTACGACGATGCCGCCAGTCGTCAGTATTTGCGGGACTTGTTCAACTCCGTAGAGCTGAAAGATATTATCAAGCGAAACAATATCCGTGATGTGGATATGCTGGAGAGAATTATTGCTTATATAACTTCCAACATCGGCACTACCTTTTCTTCCACAGCCATTTCCAAGTATCTGAAAAGTGAAGGGCGCTCCGTTTCACCAGAAACGGTACTGAACTACATCAAAGCCTGCACGGACGCATTCCTGTTTTATCAGGTGAAGCGCCAAGACCTCCAGGGAAAGAAAATCCTGACCGTCAACGAGAAATACTATGTTGCAGATCAGGGTGTCCGGGAAGCCGTGTACGGTGGCAACATGAAGGACATTAACCTTGTCCTTGAAAATGTTGTTCATGGAGCTGCTGCGCCGTGGTTATTCGCGTGACTGTTGGAAAAGTCTCTGACAAGGAGATTGACTTCGTATGTGAAGATCATGGAAAAGCTGTATGTTCAGGTTTCCTATCTACTTGCCTCGGAGGAAACCATCCAGCGTGAGTTTAGTTTGCCGGTAAGCCTGACAATTTCCGAAAATACGTTGTAACGATGGACGAACTGGATATGAGCCATATGGAATCAAACACCGCAATATTCGTGACTTCCTGCTGGCAGAGGAATGGTGAAATGTTCTTCACCAGAAGATATGCAGAAGTTCTTCCAATGCCGAGAATGAAAACAATGGTGCCTGACACAATAAATATTATGATATGTCTGTATTTAACCGCTGTATAGAAACGGGAATGTTCTCTTAATAATTGAATGTTGGTAGGATGTCCAACTGGCGCTTGTCAGTATCCCAGTGAAATGGGAATACAGCTCGCCGTATGGACTTTTGTATGCTCTGAATCCGCCGGATGATGTTATGCAGTTTGAAAACAATGGTGCCTGACAATAACAAATAAATATTGTATAAATGTCAATGCTGTTGTGGTACATGTTGTATTCTGCGTAAATGGTATTCATGTTGTGTCTCCTTTAAAACCAATAAAAAATATAGAAGCATTTCAATCAGTTCACAATGTCACTTTTATTTTGTGTTATACTGTTTTATATAATTTTCTTGCCCTTGTTTTGCCCCTATCAGAGTTCGTAAACACTGGTGGGACGATATAACGCAAGGAAACAATAAGGGAAAGCTCACCTGCGATAAACTTTGTGTTTTCAAGGGATTGAGAGATATTTGATAATAAAATATAACAGTTATTAAATCCCTTGAATATATGAAATCTCAATTCCAGTTTATAGATTACATCTTACAGAATATCCGTAAACAACCCACATACAACCATATATAATAACTTTGATACAAAGAAAAGTACTTGAGTAACAAAACTTAAGTGCATGCTCTTATTTTTATTTAATAGAAGCGAAACACCCGCATCCTCTTTCGTATAAAGAAGTAAGAACAAAAATACTTTAAGAAATCTAAAGATTTATACTGAATAAAATTTTTATATTTGGCTGTTAAGATAAAGCCACCAAAACGGAGGAGGGATGCGTCATGAAAGGAATATAAAATTAATCATCAGCAGCATTGCGTTTATTGGATTGGGAATCGGTATCATCGGTGCCGGTGTTAATTATTTTTTTAATCATTCTGTTTTAGGAATGGAACAGGGACTTGCAGGCAGCACTCAGAACAGTAATGAAGCAAATCAAGTCTGCTATATAACACCGGAAAATCCGGATGCTGACATGACCTTAGAAGATACAACAGAAGCAGTTTTAGAAGCACAGCAGACGACACAGCCGGAAACACTGCTGGGACAGCACACAGTTTCACTGGGAACGTGCGTGTTTCAGCAAAAAAAGATTGCGTGCTGGGGCGATTCGATTACATTTGGATATGGATACAGTGATGAAGCACAGCTTACAAATGGCGGACAGATTATGGATATTTCCGGCTGGACTTATCCGGACACATTACAGTATTACACAGGAATGGACGTATACAATCTCGGGTGTCAGGCGAAACTTTTATGAAATAGCCACGCGCGAGGGCGGACTTACGATGTTTGTCGCAAAAAATGTTACGGTAAAAGCAGGCAAAAGCGTGGAAATCAGTATTGTAGACGCAGCCGGCAACAGTGTTATGCTGGACAATTTTAACGGATATGGTGGAGATAATAATCAGGCAGAAAATCTGGTGTATATTAATGACCAGTTATTTCAGCTGGAAAAAAGAGATGAAAAGCTCTATATTAAAACTTACGGAAACACACAAAAAGGCAGTGTTAAGTTAAAAAAGGGCATGCAGGTAACAACACAGGCGGCATTATGATGTAAATGCCGATATACTGGTGATTCATGGGCAGTAACGGCGGCTGGGACAGCTATGATGAATTGATTGCACAGTATCAGGCAATGATTGAAAAGTCCGGTACACAATGTTATATTATTATTGGTGATACAGATAACCCGACAGAGGCATATGATTCCGAACAGTATGAGAGTGATATTGAAGTCGGAACAAAGGATAATGTGTGGGAAACGGCATTGAGGGAAGCATTTGGCGAACACTTTATCAATATGAGAGCCTTTATGATAGAACATGGACTTGAAACGGTCGGATTAGAGCCGACAGAACAGGATTTGGACGACCTGGCAAACGGCAGGGTGCCGGAGCAGTTAAAGGACGATTATACGCATTTTAATTCATATGGATATTATGCAATGGGTGCAGCTGTATACCAGAAGGGTGTGGAATTAGGATACTGGTAAAAATGTATCCGATAACTGCTGGATAAGGAGATAGAAGCATCATGAGTCATAATCAGACGGGCAGAAAGATAGGAATTTATAAAGAACTGGCAGTTGGCATTTTAGTGTCGGTTATAATTGCGGTTGCGGTCGCAATGGGCGTATTTTATATCTGTAAAAGCAGGGGAATCCTTATTGAAGTGGAGGAAGACTGTTCGCAGTATAAGAAAAAATGCGATCTGCAGGTTATGGAACTGGTGCGTGAGTTAGACAGTGCGTTAAATACAGCGATGGAAGAAATTGAAAGCACGGAATCGCAGGAAGAAAATATTACCGATGCGATGCGCTATCTCATGCAGAATAATAAAATGCCGTTTGTATCCGTACAAGACGGCGAAAATATGTCGATTACGATTGCGAGTAAAAAAGGAACAGTGCTGTGGAAAAATAACAGCGATGATGAAACTATGCCGAAAAAAGGCGGACACATCGAGGTTGACGAACTGGTGTCTGATTCGTATGATGAGGAATGTGGCGAATATATTTTCGTGTATACAAAGAGCGTGGAAAGGTGCTGTACTACATTGTATTCCGGACACCGGCGTATCCCGAATACATTTATCATGATATGCAGTTACGGGCAGCCTGTCTTGCATTGGCGGCGGTGCTGTTTCTGATTCTGGTGCTGATATTTTCAAAAAGCAGAATCAGTTACATACGGTATTTATCCGGTGTGGTAGATGAAATCTCGAAGGGGAATCTGCATACACAGATTGATAAAAAGGGATATGACGAGCTGACGACGATTGCGGAAAGCATTGACGATATGCAGCATAACCTTGATAAAATGATGAAAGAAGAAAGGGAGAATGAGCGGAAAAACAGAGAGCTGATTACGAATCTTTCCCATGATATTAAAACGCCAATGACCATTATTACAGGATATCTCGATGTGGTTATCAGCGGAAAATATGAAGATGAATCCGAGCGGGATTTATATATAAAGAAGGCAGTTGCGCAGGTAGAGAAAATTAACGGAATGATTCAGAAAATATTTCTGCTGGCAAAAAATGAAATTAAAGTAGAACAGGACAATACGGTGCGGTGCAACTTTTCTATGATGGTTGGTCAGGATGTAGCGGAGTTTGAAGGTATTGCACAGAAACAGAATAGAAATTTTGTGACCGATATACCGGAAAAGCCGCTTTATGCCAATATTGTCATTGAAGATATGCGCGAAGTCCTGGATAATATTCTGATGAATGCTATCAAATATTCAAAGCCGGAAACCGATATTCTGGTAAGCATGGAAGAAGAAGAAAGTACGATACACTATTATTGTCAGCAATGTGTCAGAAGAAGTAAAAAGCAGACTGTACGCGGATTTTGATAAGTTTTACAGGGCAGACCATGCAAGAGGTTCTGATATTGCCGGCAACGGGCTGGCTGTCGATTGTGCGTGAAACGGTGGAACGCAGCAAAGGTCTGGGCAGAGTATATTAGGTATTTCAGCCTGCATATCCGTCTGCCGAAAGCGTAAAAGATAAGGCTGTAGAACATAAATTACAGAAAGGAGTAAACATGTCAGTCATATTGGTAGTGGATGATGAGGAAGACATCCGGGAACTGGTTGGAATTTATCTGAAAAATGAAGGCATGCAGGTCTGTAAGGCGGCAAACGGCAAAGAGGCGCTGGAATGTCTGGAGAAAATGGATATTGATCTGGCAATTTTAGATATTATGATGGCAGATATGGACGGCATTACGCTCTGCATGGAAATCCGCAAGAAAAGTAATCTTCCGATTATTATGCTGTCGGCAAAGGATCAGGATATGGACAAGGTGCTGGGACTGACGGCGGGGCAGACGATTATCTTGCAAAGCCGTTTAATCCCATTGAACTGGTGGCAAGGGTCAAAGCGCAGCTGCGCCGCAGTAAGGAATTTAACCACAGTGTGGCAAAAAATGTTCTGGAATATCTGGATTTATCCATGAATCTGGAAACACACCGTGTCTTTTTAAATGCAAAAGAAGTCTTTTTAACACCGAAAGAATTTGCCATTTTAGAACTGCTGTGGAAGAATAAGGGAAATGTATTTTCTACGGAACATATTTATAATACACTGTGGAGTGAGGAAGAAGCATATGATACGAATAATGTGGTGATGGTGCATATCCGGAATCTGCGCAGCAAAATTGAAAGTGATGTGAAAAATCCCCGGTATATTAAGACAGTATGGGGTGTCGGATACAAATTTTCTTAGGTTGCTTTTCTTGTTCAAAATCGGTATAATATAGCTATTATGCTTATATGAAAAGGTTTTCCAAAACAGATGGGAGGATTATGAGGAGAGAAAAATTTCAGTCACGGCTTGGCTTTATAATTGGTATCGGCATTAAAAGCGATTGGATTGGGGAATGTATGGAAGTTTCCGTACATTTGCGGTGAAAATGGCGGGCAGCATTTATTATGATATATCTGCTCTTTCTGGCAGTTTTAGGCTGGCCGATTCTGATGGCAGAATTTGCCGTGGACGAGGCAGCAGACGAAGCATTGCGCAGTCATTTTCAATATTAGAATCAGAAAAGAGCAACCGGTACATTGCTTTAAATGGTTCGGCATTGCAGGAAATTATCTGCTGATGATGTTTTATACCATGGTAACAGGCTGGATGATGTATTATGCGTGGCTTGCCGTATCAGGGCAGCTTCTTGAGGCAAACAGTAAGGTGCAGAGTACGACAGAACAGTTTGCAGATATGCTGGCCAATCCGGGTACCATGATTTTATGGACAGTGATTAAATTGCGATTGCGTTTGGCATTTGTGTTAGGATTGCAAAACGGTGTGGAAAAGGTGACGAAGGTCATGATGCTGCTGCTCATAACATTGATGATTGTACTCAACTCTGTTATGCGGGATACAACAGGTGAAGGTCTGCGTTTTTATCTGATACCGGATATTGAAAGAGCCGGTCAGAAGGGCTGGGGAAATGTAATTTTTGCGGCGATGACTCATGCATTTTACACTGAGTGTCGGCATGGGTCTCGATGAGTATTTTCGGCAGTTATCTGGAAAAAGACCACAAGATTACAGGTGAAGCGTTAAATGTCGTGATTTGGATACTTTGATTGCGATTATTGCGGGCATTATCATTATTCCATCCTGCTTTGCTTACGGAATTCAGCCGGATGCGGGACCGTCACTGTTATTTATCACACTGCCGAATGTATTCCGTCATATGCCGGGCGGCAGGGTATGGGAAACGCTGTTTTCATATTTATGACATTTGCGGCACTGTCAACAGTTATTGCCGTATTTGAAAATATTATTGCGATTACCATGGAAATCTGGAACATCGAAAGAAAAAGGGCAGTTAAAACCAACATGGTGATGCTGATGCTGCTTTCAATGCCTGCGGTTTTAGGATACAACCTGTTGTCGGGAATCCAGCCGATGGGCGCAGGCACAACGATTATGGATTTGGAAGATTTTTGGTATCTTACAACATTCTGCCGCTTATGGACTGGTCTTTGTCCTGTTTTGTACAAAGAAAAACGGCTGGGGCTTTGAAAATTTCAGAAAAGAAGTCAATACCGGTGTGGGCTTTGCACTGCCGGGCTGGATTCGCAGATATATGAGTTATGTACTGCCGCTGATTATTATTTTAGTTTATCTGAAAGGTTATTATGATATGTTTAGCAGCCGTGAACCTGCGGTATTTTATTCTGGATGCTGGTGGCAGTTGCATTTTACTGCTGGTTATCAGCTTCTCGCTAAGAGCCGGAAAGCGTGCGGGACAGAAAAACAGGCATAAATATATATATGGATATTTGTGTTATAATAAAATGCCGGGGATTAAAGTCCCCAGCTATGATACAGGAGGAATAAGGTAAAATGAGTGAAGCATGTACACATGACTGCGGAAACTGTAGTTCAGACTGTGGAGAACGTACAGCACCGCAGAGTTTAAATAATGCCAATAATAAAGGTGTAAAAAAGGTGATTGCGGTTGTCAGCGGAAAGGGCGGTGTCGGTAAATCGTTAGTGACATCGATGCTGGCAGTCAGCGCGGCAAAGAAGGGCTTAAAGACGGCGATTCTCGATGCGGATATTACAGGTCCGTCTATTCCGAAGTCTTTCGGCGTGCATGAAAAGGCAACCTGCGATGAGGCGGGAACGGTGATGTATCCGCCGGTTACAAAATCCGGCATTAAGCTGATGTCGTTAAATCTTCTGGTTGAAAATGAAACAGACCCGGTTATCTGGAGAGGACCGGTCATTGCAAGTGCCGTTAAGCAGTTCTGGGAAGAAGTTGACTGGGGCGATGTGGACTGTATGTTTGTAGACTGCCCGCCGGGAACAGGTGATGTGCCGCTGACGATTTTCCAGTCCCTGCCGGTGGACGGAATAGTTGTAGTGACATCTCCGCAGGAGCTGGTATCCATGATTGTCGATAAGGCAGTGAAAATGGCACAGATGATGGATATTCCGGTACTGGGCATTGTTGAAAATATGTCTTATTTTAAATGTCCGGACTGCGGCAATGTGCATTACATTTACGGAAAGAGCCATGTGGACGAAAAGGTTGCTGAGCATGGTATTGACACGGTTGCCAAGCTGCCGATGGACCCACAGGTAGCCGCAAAGGTAGATGGCTGTGCAGAGGACTTGGACGTATCCGAGCTGTCAGCCAATGCGTACAGAAAATTGAAGATATTCAGAAGTAATAAAATGAAATGTGAAGCGGTGGAAGACCGCAACAAATCGGAATTTGTGGAGAGACTTCCTGAACTTCCTTATTTTTCAAGGCTTTCAGCCTCTTAAATAGTGAAATGATATGTATTTTCCTTATTTTGCCCTTGTGAGATAATCGTGAGGGAAATAAGGGAAATTTTTTAGTCATTGCCTGCCACCTTGTCGAGAAGCCTTGCTGAATCACGCTTAGCTTCTGGTGGAGTGAGCATAGACATTCATAGTGGTACTTACATCTGAGTGTCCCGGTTTTAGTTCTTCTTCTGCCCACATGTCCAAAAAGTTCACCTACGGTTTATCTGCTTTGCAACAAATTTATTATCTTCATAATCTTCCAGTGCCTTGCGGAGAAGTTTTTCCGTCTCACTTTTGCTTCGGTTCCGGCATATTCTTTCTGAACCATTTTACCGCTTGCGTCCCTCTACATAGAAGCGTTTTAAAAGTAACAAATTATTCTATTTTCTCATTTAGCAAATCTGTTTTAATAGCGTTGACAAAGGTGTGAAATGAAACGCTAAATCGAACACTGCGCAAAAGTCACCTCGAAAATCGTTCCCCCGGTCTTGCCTGATTTAATACAAATACTGCCATCATGTACTCTAACGATTTCACGGACAAGAGCAAGTCCGAGTCCTACGCCACCCAGCTCCCGGCTTCTGGATTTATCCACACGAAAGAATGGCTCGAACACTCTCTCCCTAAGCTCCTTTGGTATTCCGCTTCCCGTATCTTCTACAGACAGATAAACATGCTTGCTTCTCTGATATGCGGTTACTGTAACCTGTCCGAGCGGATGATTATATTTGATGGCATTCTCAACCAGATTGTATACAAGCCTGTAAATAAGGATATCACTGCCTATCATAGTGGCATCCTCACATTTTCCAATCAGCTTTATATTCTTTTCCACGGCAAGAGGCTCAAGGTCTGCCAAAACCTCTTCAACAATAGCATCCAATATAATTTTATCATCCCTTCCCACCGTTTGAAGCTCACTCATGTCAAGAAGAGTCTTTACCATCCTGTTTAATTTATCATTTTGCTCCGTAACCATTTTTATGGTCTGCAAAGTGTCTGCATCATTCCCAGGGTGAGTGGCAGAATTATATAAATCAAGCTGTACCTGCATTAACGCTAATGGAGTTCGCAGCTCATGTGCTGCATTTGCAGTAAACTGTCTCTGTATCTCAAATGCATCCGACAGACGCTCAAGCATCTTATTATAAGAAATACCAGCTGGTTCAGTTCCTTAACATTGTTTTCCTCTATTCTTGAATCAGACAGATTCTGAGCCTGTACCTCTTCAATTTTATCTGAAAACTCTCTGATTGGTCTGAGTGCATGCCCGCTTATAAAATAAGTGACAACACCTCCCAAAAGCGCCAGCAAAACAGTGATTATCAGACTGTTTCTTTTATAGTCGGCCTTATTATTGTACACCTGAACCGAAAATTCATCCGCAAACTCATCCCACTTATCGTCCGGTATGCTGATATATATTTCATCTGATTTGTTTCCTTTTTCATCCCCCTGTGACTCTACCGCATCCTTAAGAGAATCGATGTAATGCACACCATTTTTATAGACAAACATAGTCAGGCAGCCACATATAATAGCAATACACAATGTAGTAATGCACGTAAGTCTCCACTGTAGCGACATTCTTTTCATCTGTCAGACTCCTCCCGTATTTTATAACCTTCACCCACCTTGTTCAAAATGGGATCATATCCCAGCTTCGCCTTAAGCTTTTTTCTAAGTGAAGACATATGTACCCTGATTGCTCCGCTAAAGCTGTCTGCCGTGGCATCCCACACATGCTCTATCAGCTCCTCCTGGCTCACCGGTCTGCCTATATTGATAAGTAAATATTCCAAAATACCATTCTCTTTTCTTGTCAGTGGGACCGGCTCTCCCTTTGCATATGCCTCGCGTTTAATCGTATCAAACTTTATTTCTCCGCATTTAAGACATATATCATTCTGTACAAATTTCCTTCTTGTCAGGCTTCTGATACGTGCCTCAAGCTCCTGCAGATGGAATGGTTTTTCCATGTAATCATTTGCTCCTGCATCCAGTCCCTCTACCTTATCAGCAATCTGACCTCTTGCAGATAATATCAAAACCTTAGTTTCATCATTGTATTTTCTAAGCTCCTTAAGAAGCTCCATGCCATCCATCCCAGGCAGATTCAAATCCAAAACTATCAGATCATAATTCTCCGACAGTATACATTCAAGAGCCTCTTTCCCATCATAACAGGTATCCACCTCATAACCGACAGCATACAGACTCTTTGCAACCATATCACATATTTGTTTCTCATCCTCAACAATTAATAATCTCAAAATTTTCTCCTGCTTCTTAACAATAATTTTACAACCTATATTGTATAATACCAAAGTCAGCTGGTCAACAATACAATAAAAAGGAGCAACATTATGTTGAAATACCAAAAAACATGTCAAATCATTCTGCTTATCCTTGGTGTATCCATGATAAGCTATGGTGCAGTCAGAGGTGAGGCGGCTACCGTGCTTGGTAAAGCAATAAAACTATGTCTGGAGTGTGTCGGAATTGGATAAAAAAAAGAAATTACTATCAAAAAAGCTGGCAAAAATACGTGGATGGATACAGGCCGCAGCAACGCTGCTGACCAATATTCATATTCCGAATTTATTTAAGGGTAAAATATATCAGGGCAACGCAAAAACAGTATGTGTACCCGGATTAAACTGCTACTCCTGCCCTGCCGCTGCAGGAGCCTGTCCCATAGGGGCATTTCAGGCAGTCGTCGGATCATCCAAATTTAAGTTTTCATACTACATAACCGGATTTTTTATTTTACTCGGTGTAACTCTCGGCAGATTTATATGTGGTTTTTTGTGCCCATTTGGATGGTTTCAGGATTTACTTCACAAAATCCCCGGAAAGAAATTATCCACAGCCAAATTAAAGCCTCTTAGGTACCTAAAATATGTCATTCTTATTGTTTTCGTTATACTTCTTCCGATGCTTATAACGAACTCTATAGGAATGGGAGACCCGTTCTTCTGCAAATATATCTGTCCTCAGGGTGTTTTAGAGGGTGCTATACCGTTATCTATTGGAAATGCTGCTATCCGTTCTGCGCTGGGAAAGCTTTTTTCTTTCAAGTGTATGATCTTAATTGCAGTGATTGTACTAAGTATTTTATTTTACAGGCCCTTCTGTAAATGGATTTGTCCACTTGGAGCAATCTACTCATTATTTAATAAGGTCAGCCTGCTCAAAATCACCGTTGATAGCAGCAAATGTGTCGGATGCGGTCAATGCTCAAAGGCATGTAAGATGGATGTGGATGTGTGTAAGACACCGGATCACCCCGAGTGCATACGCTGCGGTGCCTGCATAAAGGCCTGTCCTAAGGACGCCATCTGCTACCGGTTTATGGGAAAATCATGTCAAAAAAATGACAACAGATAACTATTAAACATTTTACTATTATTTTTAAAGGAGAAATTACTCATGAAAAACAAATTATCATTTATTTCTATTTTTACACTCTGCATAGCATTATCACTTACAGCATGCGGTGGAAAGCAATCTTCCACAACAGATTCTAAGAACACTCAGACTGAAGCCGGCACAGAAGCATCCGGCAAATCAGATTCCAAGCTTGATGATTTATATCAGCAGGAAAATCAGCTTTTTGCAGATCACGCTGATGCATGGAACAAGGCATTTGGCATGATGAACAAAAGTGACGCCGATCCAAACGGAAATTATGCTGATTATCTTGCCGGTACCGTAGAATCAAACAAGGATTCATTCACAGACGATGAGCTTAAAACACTTAACGAGGATATTGAAACCATACGAAAAATCGAGAAACAGATAGCAGAGCTTGAAAACAAAAATACATCATCAGACGATAACAAGAAGGACAGCTCTAAAGCCTCATCTGTATTCAGTGATTTTTCCGGTGAGGATTTTGATGGCAATAAAGTGGATGACAGCCTGTTTTCCGGCAATGCAGTAACAGTCGTCAATTTCTGGTTTACCGGCTGCAAACCATGTGTCGCTGAGTTATCCAAGCTTAACGAATTAAATGATGCTATCAAATCAATGGGCGGAGAAGTTGTTGGCATCAACACTGAGACCTTCGATGGCAATAAAACAGCTATCAAAGAGGCAGCCTCTGTTCTTGAAAGCCAGGGTGTCAAATATCGTAATCTGTCAATTGACTCCTCTAGTGCTGCCGGTAAATATGCCTCAGAAATCATGGCATTTCCAACAACTATACTTGTTGACAGAAATGGCAATATTGTAGGCGAACCAATGCTCGGCGGAATTGATAACAAGGACAACTATGATGCCCTTATGAAGCAGATTCAGTCTGTAATTGATGCAGACAGCACAAATAAATAGAGGTCTACCTATAAAAAAGCTCCTGTGCATTGCACAGAGAGCTTTTTAGTCAAATATACTACTTCTTTAACGTTCCAACATAGTCTCCATTGTTATATACAAATGGTCCTGCTTCTTTTTCTTCTCCGAAATACTCAGGTCTCAGAGAAAGGATATCTAACAATTCATCCATGTTGCTTATCTTTGTTGCCTGATATGGCTGCTCAAATGCTATTTTTTCTACAAACAGATAATAGTCACTGTACTTTATCAATAGGCCTGTATGCCCTACGAAAATCGCATCAGAATCCGGATCATATATTGCTATGCTAATAAGTGATATACGGTCACTGTCTATTTGAAATCCATACTTCTTCCAGTTGTCAGAGAATGTCTTTTCAGGATGTTTATCATCCGTAATACTCTTTTCTCCGTATAATGTAGTAAACATGTCCTTATTCTGCCTTATGATTTCATATCTGTCTACATTATCTATTGCTTGTGTATCAAACATTAAATACGTGCCGCTATAGCTATCTTCCACTGACTGTGCTTGAAGCAACCCATCCAGCAAAAGAAAAGCTGTCATTCTGCAATCGGCATCTGAATAGTCATGCTTTGCCTCCCAGCCATCCATACATTTACCGGTATCTGCTTTCATTTTATTCGCATCTGCCCAGGTATCCTTCAGCTTTGCATTCTTCCCGGCTGAATCCGCAAAATCAGTCACCCATTCTTTAAAGGTATCTACATGCGATGCTCCGGCTGAACCCAGCTCATCGCACACCTCAGTAATGGTATTGCTTCCACCCATATATGTTGCTGTTGGCAGCTCCTGTTTTTTATTCGAATCCTGCTGTTTAGACTCTTCGGCAGTATCTGTTTCAATATTATCCTTGTTTATATTCTTGTTTCCACAACCGCCCAGCAATTCCGCACAAAGCATCATTCCAACTATTATTGTGATTAATTTCTTCTTCATTGTTATCATATCTCTTTCTGATTATTGTACTGTCCTGTACTTTTTTAAAGTACAGGACTATTTGTACTATGTAAATAGTATGCTGACAAAATTAAAGAAATATTAATCATATATATTTTCACACATACATCCTCCTGCTTCTTTGTAACTGATATTATGTATCATTACTATATTCAGAAGCATTCGTTTATTATGTTGCATACTTGTGTCATAGTTGTAAAATGTTCCAATGCTCCCTCGCGAGCTTACATTTGTATCAGCTTCTGCAACGAGCTTTGCCTTTGTACTTCCTGCCGTTCCCCTGCGTCTCTGGCGCTTCCATCTTACTACGACGTGCCCTTATATCCCTTCATTAAAAATAATACTATTCCTGTAAACAAACATAACAATGCTATCAACAAAATCCCCAGTAATGGGAATTTAAAAATATATCTCCACGACTCAGTAAAACACTGATGAAAATTTGAAAATTCAAATCCCTGATACATTTTTGCAAACAATGGCATCAGCAAAGAAAGTATTAAACCTGTAATAATGAGCCCTGTCGCAACACATTTCCAAGCTAAATTTTTATTCTCTATTTTAAGACTTTGTTGGCTTTTTGTATTGTTCTCCATCTCTTCATTCATAAGATAATCCAATGAGCAGTCAAAGTATCTTCCGAGCTTAACCATATTCTCCATATCAGGAATTGTTCCCATCTCCCATTTAGAAACAGCCTGTCTGGATACATTCAGTTTTTCTGCCAGTTGTTCCTGTGATAATCCATTTTGTTTTCTTAACTTCTGTAATTTTTCAGCAAATGTCATATCTTGCATCTCCTTCCTCTATATTTATGTATTATTATAATACACTTTTGTATTCATAACATCTACCAACTTGACCTTGCAAATCCGCAATTTGAAATTACTTTACTTGAAATAATACGATTTATGAATAATTTGACTCCAATAAAAATGGTGTATGCCATACCCACTAAGTAATGCATACACCATTAAATTACATTAGAAATTACTTAAACTCAATAATGGAATGTTCTATCATTTTTGTAATTTATTTCTATACTCGCTTGGTGTCAATCTATATTTTTCTTTAAAAACACGATTAAAGGTTCTAAGACTTCCAAAACCACTGTCCATCGAGATTTCTGTCAGGGTATCATCTGTAGTTTCAATTCTCTGACAGGTATACCCCAGACGCGCCTCATTCACATATTGATTAAAACTGCTGTGAAATGTCTTTGAAAACAATCTGGATAATGAAAATTTGCTCACGCCAAGGTCATGTGCCATTCCATCAAGTGATATACTCTTATTAAAATTAGCAGAAATATATGATACGGTGCGGTATATTATATCATCGCTGCCAATTTTGCTCTTCTCCACCAATTTCATCATCGGAATACATCTTGCAAGTATAATCTGCAAATAAGCTTGAACAACCCATATATCATTCTGCCCGGTATCTATTATGGATTCCACTGCTCTGTACACTTCATCCGGAATAACATCACTTTTTACAACAGGATATTGTGGAGCCTTATTCCGCAGTACATTTTCAAATCTACCAAAAATCATTTGTGGCGCATTAATAAAAACCGCCTCATTGACTTCTGATGAAAACACCTGATAATGATGTATAACATCAGGAAATACTACTCCTATATCACCTGTTTCCATGTGATACAGCTCCTGTCCTACACCAAGCTCTAATGTTCCTTTCGTAACACATACAATTTCCATTGCATTATGCAGATGTGGTGGCTGGTGCCGTGGCTTTCGCGCTTTACTGCAATAATCTCTTCATTTGTATTTTCATACGTTAAATGCACTCAGATCATCTCTCCCATATTACTACGATACGATAATTATTCAATTCCTTTTTCTCTTCTAAGCTTTTCATTTGCAGCTTCTACATTCATCTTTGAAAGAAGAATTGTAATAAGAATCTCAAATACAAATGGTAACCATAAATACATTACCTGAAGCATAGTAATTGCAGATGCCGGCTGAGTCGCATTTGTACCTACATAACCACTGATTTCAAGCAGCCATCCTACAATAGCTGTTCCAATTCCACCACCAATTTTGATTCCAAGTGATGTGCATGAATACATAGTTCCATCTACTCTCTTTCCCTGAGTCAGGTAAGTATACTCAGAGCACTCGGCAATTACTGCATTCATGTCTCCCTGCCAAGGTCCCTGTCCTAATGCTGCAACTGCAGTAAACAGCATCATCAGTGGAACGCTTCCCATGTATCCTGCTACAATCACAAGTGCTCTTGCTATCGTAGCCAGAATATATCCACGTTTATTAAGCTTATACATTCCTTTCCACTTTCCAACAAGAGTTGGTGTGAAAATAAGTGCTATTATAAGAGGAATATTTACAGCCCACGCAAATACACCAAACAGATTTTTATTCTTAAGAACCCATGTACAATAATAAATACCTGCCCCAATCATAGCACTGTATAACTGCTGCAAAATATAAGTTCCACAAATCATCATATAGTACTTATTCTTAGCAAGCAGCTTAAATGCCTGAACAAGACCATACTTCTTTTCTTCATCGTTCTCTATTCCGGAGTTAAGCTCCTCTTCCGGAAGCTCCTTAACCGACAATCCTGAAATTGTATTTACTACAAGGCCTATCAAAGCATAAATAATAGCTACAAATCTCCATGCAGCAGCACCTCCACCGCATACATCAACAAATGCAACTGTTATAGACTGAATTATCAGACTGGTTGAAAAGGCAAAAATAAAACGGTAAGAGCCCATCTGTACACGCTCTTTGCTGTTCTTTGTTACCAGCGAAGTAAGTGCAGAATATGCAATATTATTTGCTGTATAAAATACACCATTCAACAATGTATATGCTATAAAGAACCATGCATACTGAGCAGTCCTGCCCCAGCTTGTAGGAATTGCAAAAACTGCTACAAGTGTCAAAGCACAACCTATATAGCCATAAATCATCCATGGCCTTGCTTTTCCAAGCTTTGTATGTGTTTTATCAATAAGTGAACCAAAGAAAACATCTGTAAAACCATCAAATAATTTAGATGCTGCGATTAATGTTCCAACGATTCCCGATGCAAGTCCTATAGTATCTGTAAGATATACCATAACAAAGGATGTCAGGAATGCATATACTACATTTCCTGCAATATCACCGGAACCATAACCAATTTTGTTGTACCACTTTAAGTACGTCTTTTCTTCCATGAAAAACCTCCAATTAATTACTTTGTTTTATCTTTAACAGCTATACCAATTTTAAATACTTGTGCAAATTTTGTCTATAAACATAACAGGCTGTAATATGCACAAAATGATACAATAATATTAAAGAAGCTTTCTCATCTTAATTAAATAAAGCGTACTGACTCAATTTTTCTTTGCAATATATGAAGCAATATATTCCATTTTATCTAGGCATTCATCAAAAAACATTTTATAGCTTTCACAAAAATAATTTCTATATTTTCCGGTTATATCATCTTTATCTCTGCAGCGCTGACAACCATTCCTACATATTTTTATAAATTTACACTCTCTACATTCATCGGATATATTTGTTGAGCGAGCAACAAATCCAATTTCTCTTCGCTTTTCATCTATTGTTTCTGTCTGATCATAATTATAATTTCCTATATAATAATCATCTGTCATATAAAAGTCACACGGAAACACGCTTCCATCTGCTTCGACAACATTCTGAATCCCACATGTTCCACGCTGTTCACAGGATTCTGGTTGATATCCAAGTAATATGGCTATGTAATTGTCAAATTGTCTTATATATGGTTGTTCATTTTTTTCCCAGTCTTCATACCATAAATTAAAAAGCTGTATCAGGAATTTACCATATTGCTCTTGTCTTAGTGCATATTTTTTTTCCCCACGCTTTTCATCAAGAGGATCAAGACATGCTATGTATTGTTGATAGTTCCAGCCATTTTCCTTATAATAGCTATAGATTTCTAATATATTCGATGCCACCTTATCATTTACTACAGTCAGAATATTGTATTTAATACTATATTCTGACATAAGCTCAGCTGCTTTTTTAATTCTATCAAAAGTTGTGGCTCCGTTCTTATCATGTCTGTAAAAATCATGTGTATATTGGGTTCCATCAATTGATAAACCGACAAGGAAATTATTATTTTTTAAAAATTTGCACCAGTCCTCATTAATATTATAGCCATTTGTCTGAATTGAATTATTAACTGCAATTCCGTGCTTATTAAACTTTTCCTGAAACTTAACAGCTTTCTCAAAAAATTCAATTCCTCTAAGCGTTGGCTCTCCTCCTTGAAATGCGTAGTTAACATAATATTCAGCACTTCGTATTGTTTTCCTTATAACATTTTTTAACGTCTGTTCTGTCATATAACCATATGTTTCGCATGTTCTCTTTTTTGCCTCGTCAGAATAAAAACAATAATCACACTTCATATTGCATAATCCTGAAGCCGGTTTTATCATTACACTTATTGGCGGCATATCCTCATCTCCATTCAATTGTCAAATATATTTATAAATATTGTATACGTTAATTAACATTATCATTATCATTAACCCAATAAATAACATATCTACGATTTTCTCATCTATTCCTTCATTAATTTTACGTCCACATATTCCACCTGCTATTCCTCCGACAATCATTAATATAAGAACTTCCGGCTTAAATTCAGGAACATTTCCTGATATGATCGTAGATATTAAATTAGCTCCTTGTGAGAAAAAAATAATATATAATGAATTTTCAGCTGCAATTTTTGTTGGCATAGAAAAGAAGAAAAATAAAACAACTAAATTGATTGGTCCTCCACCTATTCCAAGAAATGATGAGATAATTCCAAGAAATGCCCCTATGCTAAAACAAACTGACTTTTTATCAATTCTGTATGTCTTAATCTTGGATTTATACAAAGTATATAAAAGCGTTCCAAAAGTAATGATTAAAAGACAGAATGCCTGGACTGCACCTACTTTTTCATTATTCCCGCTTACCAACTTAACATACGAGAAAAGTTCCCTGCCTGCCACCCCACCAATTGAAGCACCTATAGCTAACGGCAACATACTCCTAGCCGATATATGTGATGTACCACTACACCTATTTTTTAATACGGAATAAGTTGTCATAGAAAGTACTGTGCAGCCGGATAAAAAACTGATAGCAGTTACATCCAAAATTCCTACGGAATCGAGCACTGGCTTTATAATAACACCACCGCCGATTCCGCATATGGCTCCAATTACAGATGCAAAAAAACATACTATTAAAGCAAGTAAATTTATCATATCATTTACACCTATATAACCAAATAATTTGTTTAAAACTGTTTTGATTCGTGATAAAACTCCAGTGATTGATCAAATGCACCTTCTTCATAGCACATTTTATCCTGACCTCTGCCTGTAGCATCATATTTTCTGGCATCCATTTCAGGTGTAGAATATCTATCGAACCACTCTTCCATATCTGTTTTTAATGTCTTAATAATTTCATCATATTCCTTATTTCCGAACAAGTTATTTTTTTCGTCCGGATCATTACTAAGATTATAAAATTCACATGGTCCATTTCCATAACGATGAACATACTTGAATTTGTTTTTCTTTATCATTCTTGTCTTACTGTATTCATCAAATACAACGACTCTGTCATCATAATGGTCAAGTGGATTATTGATCTGTTTCAGCAAACTTTTTCCCGGCTGCATAGGCTCCAATTCAAACTTACAACCAGCCAGCTCAAGAATTGTAGGGAAAATATCATACTGACTTGCCATTGCTGAACATTTGGTTCCCGGATTAGAGCAATCCGGTATTTTTATTATGAATGGTACTCTTATTGACGATTCATACATGTTCGGTGGATATGTTCCATTTCCCTTTCCCCATATTCCATGATGCCCCATATTCATTCCATTATCAGACGTAAAAATAACTATCGTGTTATCTTCAAGTCCTTTTTCTTTAACTTTATCCAGGATTTTACCAACACCGGCATCCATAGCTGAAATAGCTGCATAATATCCTCTCAGATTCTCTTTTCTTCTCTCCTCTGTATCCCCTATCGGACAAGTATTAACCTGCCACGGATGAACAGGAAGATTTGGAGTATCCTTAAATTCACAGTCTTTATACCAATCAAGGTACTCCTTGGGATGCTCTGATGCATCCCAAGGACTGTGAGGGGCAGTATAATGAACACTCAAATAAAATGGTGAATGCTCATTAGACATCTTTTCCAGATAATCCAAGGCATGATTTGTTATTGTATCAGTTATATATTCCTTGGAAATTGATAACGTATTGTTATCAAATATATCTGCCTGATAATAGTGGCAGCCACCACGGCCAATTGTAAAATAATACTTGAATCCTTTTTTTCTAGTAATATTATCACCTAAATGCCACTTTCCACTTAATGCACAATTATATCCATTATCTGCAAGATATTGTATGTATGTCTTATGATCTTTTAGATAATCAATAGCTTTGTCTGTCATATCAAAACCCGGTAATTCAGCCATATTTGGATATTTATATGCGTCTAAATTGCCTTTTTTCAACCAATCCTGTACACCATGACAAGATGGTATTTTTCCGGTAACAATACTTGCCCTTGCCGGTGAACACACTGGCGATGTACAATAAAACTCATCAAATGTAACTCCCTGATTAGCTAACCTTTTTAAATTAGGAGTCTTAATATCTCTGTTTTTTTCTGATTCAACAGCCCATTCTCCTTGGTCATCTGTAATGATGAATAGAGATAGGCTTTTTATACTATTCTTCATGATATTTATCCTTTCACACTGCCTGCTGTTAATCCACCAATAAAGTACTTCTTGAGCAACCAGAAAGATTATAAAAATAGGTAAAATTGATATTACACTCGCAGCCATAATCAAGCTATATTTTAAACCTGTTTCATCCATAAAATTAACAAGACCAAGGTTAATTGTATATAACGCTTTATCATTAATAAAAATCAAAGCATTGTCATAATCATTCCAGCTCCATGTAAAAAACAAAATAACAAGTGTTACCATTGCAGGTTTACAAAGAGGTGCTATGATTTGAAAACATATTCTCAGGTCTCCTGCCCCATCAATTCTGGCAGCTTCTGAAAGTTCATCAGGAATCTGCATCATGTACTGTCTAACCATGAATACTCCATATATTGAAAATGCTGCCGGGAGAATCAATGCCCAATGTGTATTATATATTCCCATCTCTTTGAACATAAGAAACTTTGGCACCATCAAAAGCTGTGGTGGTATCATCATAGTAGCCAGATACAATAGGAAAATTTTATCTCTTCCCGGAAACTTAAGCTTTGCAAAGCCATATCCCGCTAAAATTGATGTCGTTATAGCCAGTATTACAGAAAATGCTGTTACCTTAACCGAATTTAATATCATCAACAAATAATTATATTTGCCAAATAGCACTTCTTTAAAATTATCAAAATTCAGGTAATTGGGTATCAGCCTAAATGGAGTAGCAAAAATATCCGCTTCTCTTTTAAAGCTGGCTGATACCATCCATATAAATGGAACAATGCATAAAATTACTACAATCCAAATACATATTGTTCCAATTATTTTTCCAGTTCTACTATTGTTATTCATTAATGCATCCTCCCTATCCAGCCGCTTCATTTTTCTTTTGAATTCTAAACTGAATCCAGGTAATAATGAAGATGATAATAAGTAATACAATACCCTGTGCTGACGCAAATTCTAATTTACCATACTGGAATGCTGTTCTATATATGTTGTATACTAACATTGTAGTTGAGGTTCCCGGACCTCCATGAGTCATAAGATTTATCAATCCAAAAACCTTAAATGAATTAATAATTGATGTTATAACTATAAAAAATGTTGTTCCTGACAGCATTGGAATTGTCACATAACGAATTTTCTGCAGTCCATTTGCTCCATCAATTGCTGCCGCCTCATATAAATCCTTTGGTATATTTACCATACCTGACAAAAACAAAATCACAGTATATCCCAGATTCTGCCAAACACAGATTAATACAATTGTAGGCAATGCCCAATGCAGGTCTGCAATAAATACCGGTGGATTTTCAATACCCACTTTCTTTAGGAAGCTGATAACCGGACCATTATTTGAAAATAATGCAAGCCATACTGCTGAAATAGCTACAATGTTTACAATATATGGTAGATATAAGCCTAATTGCACTATTTTTTTCCCTACTACGTACTCATTCAGCACATATGCAACGACGAATGACAGTACAACCAGAATTAGAACAAAGCTAATTGTAAATATGATATTGTTTATAAGCGATGCTCTAAACCATTCATCTTTCCACATTTCAATATAATTTGATAATCCAGTTAATTTGATTCCTTTTATTCCTTTTGAATAATCCCATTTTGAAATACTGATTATAAAACTGAATATTAAAGGTATTGTCCAGAATATCAGTACTCCAATAAGATTTATTCCAATGAATGCATAGCCCTTTGCCGCAGTTTTTATACTTCTAATTTTATTTTTATTCATTAGAATCCCTTTCCTTCATTACTTTTCGTCAGCTATCTTTTCATCAGCTCTCTTCTGGGCATTGGCAAGAGTTTTATCTACAGACTGTGCTCCTGCAAACGCTTTGTCAAATTCTTCTGTAAGAATAGTGTTAACTTCTGTAGCAGCTGCTAAATTTTTCCTGGTAGAAAAGTCTGTTCCTTTGAGATAAATGTTCTTGGCACTGTCCATATCAAACAGATCAGATTTATCGCCAAAAATTAAAGAAGCCACTTTTTCCTCATCATATTTTTTGCAGGCAGGAATTCTTGCGAATGGAGCAACATAATCCATACCTTCTTCTATATACCATTTTATAAATTTCATAGCTTCTACCTTATGCTCTGACTTTGAATTTATACTCATATCGTCGGTATAAGATGTAGTCAAATTCTTGTCCTGATTTTCTGATAAGCGTGGCATAGTTGCAAAACCTACTTTAAAATCATGCGGATAATTATCTAAATCCTTGACATCTCGTACGCACCAATCTCCATATACCATGGCAGCTTTTCCTGTAAGAAGCATATTTGCCGGTTCCATCTTTTGTGTAGTTACATCTACATAGCTTGGTTCAACACCTTCTCAACGCGATCAAGATATTTTCTGTTACATCTTTGACATCATCATCTGTATCAATAGCCGCTTTTGTTCCATCCTCTGTATACATCCAATCAGCACCTAATTTGCTTACAAGCATACTTTGTCGCCGCTGACCTGCATCATATCCAGGAAGAAATATCCATAAACCTTTGTTGTTACCTCTCCATGTGTAAGCTTTGTTGCAGCATCTAAAAATTCATCATATGTCCAATCTGCGTCAGGATATGCAACTCCTGCCTCATCAAACATATCCTTATTATAAAGAATAGTAGATGTCATCTTCTTTGCCGGAAGGCTATAATAATGACCATCCTTCTGTCTTTGCTCAATGGCATCATCATAATCGTCTTTAATATTAAATCCAACCTTATCAAACAGTTCATCAAGTGGCTCCGCATATCCGCTATCAATTCTCTTATTGAGCAAAACATCGTTCAAGCTAAGGAATACATCAATTGAGCTGTCAGACATAAGTGATACGTCCAGCTTTGTATTTCCTGCATCATCATTTACAAATCTTGTGTACTCAACCTGAAGGTTTGGATCAATCTTGTTAAAGGCTTCACATACCTGATTCGGTCCCATATTCTCCGGGAATGAGCCCCACCACTGCAGCACAACCGGTTCTGAACCACTCCCGTTCTGTGATGAATTCTGTGAAGAATCTCCACATCCTGCAAGTAATCCTGTTAACATTGCAGCTGTAAGTCCTACTGATATCAATTTTTTTCTGTTCATATATTAATCCTCCATTGCTAATTGTTGAGCCTATTATATCAACACGCATAATTTTCTAAAACAAACATCATTTTGCCTTAATGGTAATAATTTATTATTTATTTATAAAACACTTTATATAATGGTAATATTTTACTGTGTATAGTAATATTTATCGAATGCCTTTAATAAAAGAATGGAATGATGTATACTGATGTTACACTATAATGGAAGATAATTAAAGGAGTAACCATCAATGACCAAAACATTTAGAAATTTAAAATTATCCCAAAGATTATTTCTCATTATTATTATTCTTTTTCTTATTCCTTATCTGCTTCTTTTTTCATCAGCATACTCAAGGGCTGAAAATATAATCAGGAATAAAATAAGAACTATAGAAACAGAAAACATGAAACAATCATGCAATACTGTCAATAATTTGTGTACCAACATAATTAATGCCTCCGATTATTTATTATCGTTAGACAACTACTCATCATTAAATACTTTATCCTCATCGAAAAATTATGAGTACCTGATGGCATATAAAACGCTTGATACTTTAATACAAAATATAAATAATACCCTATTGAATTCTAACGGTGAAATCAGTATATTTTCCAGCAATGAACTTTTATACTCAACAATACCTAATGCTGCACTAGATTATGAATCATTCTATAAAGAACAAACCAACAATATATCACACTTTTCAAATGTCCATGAAAGCTATAACGCTTTTATGAAAAAAGGAAAATTTATTTCATATATTAATACAATCCCATCACTGAATAATGGGACAGATCCTTTTTATCTTGTAATATCTTATCCATGTAAGGCATTTGAAATCACCTTAAATACAGCTTCTGGAACTATGCAGTTATTTGATAACAATCAAAACCAGATTTGTTCAACATCCTATTCCATTCCTCAGGGTGAATTTCAGGAAACCATGAGCATAAGTATTTCAGGCTGGAAGCTTGTTGACACCTTTTCATCAGATGCAATATATAAAGATATATATGATTTAAGAGTATTTACATTTATGGTTTCAGCATTTTTATTTGTCATTTGTTTGGTTGCAACTTTTATCGCAATATCAATTCAATTAAAACCATTAATGAAGCTAAAAAGACAGATGCAGCTTGTTTCTCTTGGAAACCTTGATGCACATCTCCCTGCTACAGCATCAAACGATGAAATAAGCAGTTTATCAAAAACTTTTAACGGCATGATAGGGGAAATATCCTCTCTGTTAGATGAAATCAAAATAACACAAAAAAGAGAAAGCGAACTACGATTCGAGATGCTTTTGGCTCAGATTAATCCGCATTTTTTATTCAATACCTTAAATTCGATTAAATGGATGTCTGTAGTAGCTCATACAGATAATATCACAAATACTATTACATCACTTGGCCGTTTACTTGAAATAAGCATGAATAAAGTCAATGATTACCTGCCTCTTGATGAAGAGTTAACAAACATAAAGAGCTACATACAAATACAAAGATTACGATACCCAGGTCGTTTTGAAGTCAACTATAGTTTTGATGAAAAAATACTATCCATCTATACTCTCAAGCTGATCCTTCAGCCTATTGTTGAAAACTCTATCATTCATAATATAGAGCATACTGACTATCTGATTATCGAGATAACAGGTGAATTATCTAATGATAATATAATCATACATGTAAAAGATAACGGGATAGGTATACCAGACGCAAAATTAAAACAAATACTACACAAAGCTGAAAATAATTCTAAAGGAAAATTATTTTCAGGAATCGGTATATATAATGTACAGGAAAGAATACAGCTTGCATATGGATGCGACTACGGCTTGAAATATAGCAGTGACGGTCATTCTTATACCGATGTCGAAATTACATTTCCAGTAACTAAACAACCTCGTACTTTTTAAAAAACTTTCCAGGAGGTATTAATAATGCTAAAAATACTAATTGCTGATGATGAACCACTTGTACGTGCCGGCATTAAATCTGTTATTCCCTGGCAGCAACATGGCTTTGAAGTAATAGGTGAGGCTGAGAATGGATTAGAGGCCTACAATAAAATAATAGCTTTAAAACCGGATATTTTAATAACTGATATAAAAATGCCACAAATGGATGGTATTGAACTGCTCAAAACAATCAAAAAAGATAAAATACATATTCAAAGCATAATACTTAGCTGCTTTGATGAGTTTGATATGGTTCGTGAAGCTATGAAATATGGTGCAAAAGACTATATATTGAAGCTGTCCATAGAGCCGCAGAAAATACTTGATGTATTGGACGAAATAAAACAGAATATGGCTATAGAAGAACCTCAATCCGAGCAAATTGTATTAGATGATAGTGACATAAAGTATTTATTCATTCGTAAACTAATTAATCATGGTTTTACTTCTGAAGAACAGGTAAATAACGTAATACACAATATACGCTTTTTGGCATCGCTTCATCACTATAAACTAACCATGTTTTGTATAACAAAGAATGACATGACACAATTAGATTCTGATGACAACAAACTATTATATAATCTTCTTGACCAGATTTGTCAGCGTTTTACGGGACATGAGCTTATACTAATTGAAGCAAACCGATATCTGCTTGTACAAAATGATGAAAATAACGAATTTTTATTCAGACAAATTTCTGCATCTATAAGTCAGTTTGCAAATGGAACAGTATTTTTCGGACAAAGTTTTTTCTTTGATTCATATACTGATTTTAATATTGCACAGCAACAAGCTCTTTCTGCACTCAAAACATGTATGTTTTATCAGCAAGACTCTATTTTGTCATATGAACAAATTCTCGATAATTCAGTACTGCAAATAAGTCGTGAAAATGAAAAAACTCTGCATATTGCTCTAGCCTCTAGAGATGCAGACAAATCAATCAATGAAATAACAAGCCTACTAAGAGTGGTAATAAACGCAAAATATCCGCTAGAACAGATACAATCATATTTAGACGAGCTTTTAAGCATCTATATCAGCGTATCACGGGAAAAAAATTTTTCTGTTAAGCATTTATTTCAAAATTATTTAGACAAAATCAATGACATCAGCCTATTTCATGGCTTTTCTGATTGTATAAATACCTTCGTTGATTTTACTAATGATTTTATAAAATATCTTTATTCTTTAGTTCCTAATGAAAGATACGAAATCATAAAAATTAAAGAATATGTTCAACTACATTATATGGAAAATATTGATTTAAATCTTATATCGGAGCTTGTTAATATAACTCCTTCTCACTTGAGTAATCTATTTAAAAAAGAAACAGGTGAGAATTTTACTACTTATTTGACAAAAATTCGTATGAATGAGGCACACCGCCTTCTGTTACAGCCTGATACCCTAATATATGAGGTTGCAGAAAAAACCGGTTATGCAAACTCAAGTTATTTTGGAAAAGCTTTTAGAAAATACTATGGTATGTCTCCCGAAGAATTTAAGGTTCAAAACCTAACTCGACCTTCAGAAAATTCTGATATCACCACATAAATTAAATAGCGAATAGTAATCTATTTAAAAAGCACGTGGCATACTTATTTTGAAGTGCTTCCACCTTGTAAGCATGTGTATATGCTTCATCATAATGAGCTTTCTTCCACTCAGCCTTTTGTCCATAAATATAAATAGACAAAACATGCATAAAATGCTACAATACAAGCGGAGGTGTATAATGTATATTAATACGGGATATTTGAATCATTCACATAAAGATTTTAAAGATAAAAGCCGCCCTCTGATTGTAGGAAGCTTGCGGAACCTATCGCCTGTCACAGCATCCTAAGATGCCTACATACAGGCCCAGAGGAAGACTGGATTACCAGATTATATACATATCATCCGGTCTTGTTCATTTCCACTTTGACAATCCTGAAAATGAGACAATCATTCCAGCAGGACATATAGTGTTATTTCGCCCAAAAGAGCTTCAAAAATATGAATTTTATGGTAAGGATAAGACTCAGATATATTGGCTTCACTTTACTGGAAGCGACGTAAAAAACACTTTAAGAAAATACGGATTTACAGACAATAAAAGAGTCTTTAATGTTGGAACGTCTCTTGAATATGAACAGGTTTTCAAAAGGATTATTACAGAGCTTCAAAGATGTCAGGACAATTATGAGGAAATGCTCATGCTTTTGCTACGACACCTTTTGATTATATTTAACCGTAAAATAACAACTGAGCATGTAATCAGAAATGAATTCCTTGACAGCCAGATGGATACAGCAATTACATATTTCAATACAAACTACAACCGCGCTATTAACGTGGAGGAATATGCTTCATCAATTGGTATGAGCATAAGCTGGTTTATCAGGAGCTTTCGGAAATATACCGGTAATACACCAGTACAATTTCTCACAGCACTAAGGATGACAAACGCACAGGTGCTGCTTGAAACGACATCCTACTCTATAAACGAGATTGCAGGCATTGTCGGATACAATAATCCACTATACTTCAGTCGGTTGTTCCATAAACAAAAAGGATGTTCTCCTTCTGAATACAGAGCAAGAAATACATAATAAAAAGACAAAAGCAGGAGCAAATGCTCCTGCTTTATCAAGGTTCCATCTATAATGCTTATACTTATCTTTTTAATTAATGACTAACAGATTGTAAAAGAATAATCCTTATCAGTCTCCGCACTGATACGATAATCCTCTTCCACATCTGTTCCCCAGCTGTCGATACCTCCAACACCTCTTACTGCGCCATATATGCATAAAACAGTTCTTCTTGCCGGTGGCAGTTCTTCATGGTGAAGAGCGTTTTCAATCTCAGATGCGGTATAAGGCAGACAAGAAAATGCAAATTTTTCATCATTCTTTTCAATGCGCAGTGTCTGTGACGAGCTATCTGTCCTGCTGTTATCAAGAGCCGTATGTCTTGTAATTTCAAGCCACTCTGTATCCATTCTCATACCACATTCCTGCGGAACAAGATATTGTGTAAGACTCAGATCACTGATCTCATAGACGCCTTCTTGTGCACCTGCTTTTCTGTCAGGATATGTTTCCCCGGAGAGTCCCTTATATAAATATTTGTCAGCCAATGTTGGCATAATAAATCTCATTCCAAATACCGGAAATTCAGGAAGCCCCTGTACCCCATTATAATGTACATCCACGCGAATCTTTCCTGATACATCAACTGTATAGCTCACAAGAACAGTTGTAGCCGGTGTTGTTATGGTCTCGTATGTATATTTTACGATAATTTCATCAGCATAAACATCACCGCCATAGCTGTTATTATCAGGTGCATATGGTTTTTGCTCCTTGCCATCCATGATCACCTGTACTCCCTTACAGTCAATGAACATATCTGCTGAAAGCCAGCTTCCGCTTTTAATATGGAACTTGCTTCCCCTGTCATTATCTGTCAATGCTCTCCAGAAAGTAGGCTTTGGGCAACGGTACAGCCACTCATATCCATTTTTAACGATAGATTCCAGTCCACCCTGTGCATAAGAGAAAATATAATCAAAGCCTTCACCATGTACACCTAATGTATAGTCGCCATATACCACTCTTAATTTATCTGTATAAGCCATAGTAATACCTCACTTCCTGCATTGCCGGTTTTTCTTTCCTGTCAGCAAATACAATTCCATTTGCTGAAAATTCATAGTCTGCCGGTTTATCATCAAAATCTCCACCATAGCGCAAAACATCTTTTCCTGTCACCGGATCTTTTACCATAATTGCCTGGTCAATAAAATCCCATATAAATCCACCATGATACATATCGTATTTGTCAATCAGCTTCATATAAGAGCCAAGTCCACCCATTGAATTTCCCATATCATGCATGAATTCGCATAAAATATACGGTTTCTTTCGGACTGTTATTCAAGTATTCCTCTACATCCTCAGGTTTTGCATACATTCTGGTCTCCAAGTCAGAAATAGTATCCTCATATGCCCTATTATAATAAGAGCTTTCATAGTGAACTAATCTTCCATCCTGCTTTTCGGCAAAATAAACGTTCATTGCCTCAATGTCGTCTCCTGCATAGGATTCATTTCCTAACGACCAGAAAAGGATGGATGGATGGTTTTTAAAAGTCTCGAAATTGTTTTTTGCACGCTCAAGAACTGCATCTCTCCACTGTGGAAAAGACCCTGGTACATTACATGACGGTTCAATTGCCCCTAGCTTTTGGAATGAACCATGGCTCTCCAGATTCGTTTCTGCCATCACATAAATACCTGCATCGTCGCACATATAGTACCATGGTATCTGGTCAGGATAGTGACAGGTACGCACAGAATTAATATTGTTTCTTAACATACATGATATATCTGCCTTCATATCTTCTATACCAATGCATCTTCCTGTTCTTGCATTCCACTCATGACGGTTTACTCCCGTGATAACAAGACGTTTTCCATTCAAATAGACTACTTTATCTATAATCTCTATTCTTCTGAAACCGATATCATAAGGAATTACCTCGGCCAGTGAACCATCCTCTGCTTTAAGCTCAACATAAGCATGATATAAATATGGATTATGATTGTCCCACAGCTTTACACTTTCCAAATCAACACAAATCGTGCCTTCCAAATGGTTGTTTTCTTTATTTAACTGTAATGACTTCTCAACTAATATATTTTCTTCTCTGTCTTTTAAAATAAAGCCAGCAGTTACATTCTGACTGTCAGTAGCAGATACCTTCATGCTGACAGATACGCTTCCGCTTTCATTATCTTGATTTAACACAGGTTTGAACCATACATCCTCCAGATGAACATCCGGAATTGCCTTCAAAGTAACATTTCTGAAAATTCCAAAAAATCTGAAAAAGTCCTGATCCTCTAAAAATGCCGCCGTGCTCATCTTATGTACCTGCACTGCAAGAACATTTCCCTTTTCCTTAACATATGGTGTCAGATCAAACTCAGAAGGTGTGAAGCTGTCCTCTGCATAACCTATAAACTGACCATTAAGCCACAGATACATAGCCTCTTCTACACCTTCGAAGCATATATGGATTCTTTTTCCACACATGTTCTTATCCAAATCAAAGTATTTGATATAAGAGCCTACCGGATTATACTGTGCTTCTGAGAACATTCCCTCTTCTGCTCCGGTTGCCTCCATACTATATGCTCCTCTGTGGTACTCTTTTCCTTCCCACGGATACATAGTGTTGATGTAACGTATTTTATCATATCCAGCCAGTTCAATATGTCCGGGGACCATAATTTTATCGAATCCGGATGCATCAAATGTTTCCTTATAAAAATCAACAGGTCTTTCCATCACATTTTTGCTGTAAGCAAACTCCCATTGACCATTTAATGATTGTAATAATGGATTTTTTTCTTTTTTCATGTCTGAATAATCCAGATAATAGCAATGATCACTATGTGGTTCCAATTGATTTACCTTAAACACTTCCGGATTATCAAGCCATTTCATATCAGCGTTCATCTTTTTCCTCACTTTCCTATTATTGATATATAAAACCAAGAACAATAACTGCTTTGCTACATCTAAGATATAACAAAACCCTTGCAAAGAGCAATGTAATAAATTATACAAATCATGCACTAAATGATACTGTTATAATTACTGTATTATAAAATGAGGGTCAAAAGGTCATTTATTGCAATTGCATTATATATTCATAAAAAGCTCCCGTGCATTGCACAGAGAGCTTTTTAGTCCGGTTAGTATAGACATATATTAACACGCGAATTATATGATGACACTTGCTTTCCCTTTTTTTCAAATCTTTGGATTCTTGTAATAACCTGATATTCCATCTGCAGTTTGTCCGATGAACAAGAGTATACACAAGGTTCAAAACCGGTATATTCATCATCCCCTTGCGTATAATTATTCCCATAATAAAAATTCTCTATTATATTTGTCTCAAAGGAAGAATCTATTTTTGATTCTGACTCTTTTGGATCACCCATAGAATAATCACTGCCATATGTCTTTGCATATAAATCTCTCATCACTGCAGCCTGTGCCTTAGGACTATCCACATCTGCACAATAATATGTAATATAAAACGGTACTCCAAGCACCGCATCAACAGCGGCCAGCATTCTCGTATCTTCAAATGATATTATAAATATCCACGCCGATAATTCCTTGCTTATATCCGATGTTACAAAATAATCTGATATTGTGTTGTCAATACTATCATCCAAAGCAACTGCTGCACCATATTGCCAAGGAGCTGCTTCATATGTCTGTTCTGTTTCGCTGTCTGTATCCTTTGAATAGTTACTTTCAAGGCTTTGGAGCATAACTATATCATCTTCACCGAGTATCTGCATAATACCTGACTGCTTCTGCAGCTCACAGGCACCCTTCAGAAAAGTCTGAATAGCCGTATAAGCCTGTCCCACCGGAATCTCAGTATCCAACGGTTCCCTTATTCTCACTATATTTCTCATTCCACAGCTCATTTACATTGTCCTGCATCAGAGACATCATCTTTGTAAGCCTCTCTTCAGCTGAAATAGAGTGGCTGTAGGGGCTTATATCTGCGTTGCTTATCGTAGTACTCGTTTTGGCAATTTTTGCTGCTTTAAGTGAAATCAGATAATTCGGTATCATATTTCCCGCACATACAACTGCCAGAATAATGCATATACACACTATTCCCTTGATTTTATCCGGTTTTTTATCAATACATTTGCGCACTGATAAATGCTTACTTCTCATCCAATGCCTCCGCTTTCATGTCAAAATACACCTTGGTTCCTTTACCTGACTCACTCTCATAATGGATTTTTGTATCATGCAGCTTAGCAATCCTTGATACAAGTGCAAGCCCAAGCCCTGCTCCATGCTCACTTCTTGATCGTGACTTGTCAACCATATAAAAAGCCTCTGTAATGCGCTCTATATCTTCAGGCGGTATTCCTCTTCCATTGTCCGAAACTGCAATACGATAAATACTGTGCGAAATAAGTCTGCCTGATACATCTACCTTGCTGCCTCCTGATTTCACTGCATTGTCTATCAGATTAAGAAGCATGGTCTTAAACAGATCATATTCCAGCCACACCCATGCCTCATCCGCACTGTACACAATCTCTGTATTATGCTTTCTTGCCGCTTCATGTGCGGTTTCCACACAATCTGCTATAATCTCAGATATTCTTGTTTCTTCAAGCCTGAAATCATTTTTATCAAGAGTAATAAGCTCCAGCAGCTTAAATGATAATGCTTCAAGCCTCATGCCCTCATTCAGTATGACTCCGGCAGCACTGCGCACCTCATCCTCAGACATTTTTCTGATACAGGGTATCGGCATATCCGATAATTGATGTCATTGGGGTTTTGAGCTCATGTGCGAAGTTTGCAGTAAAATCCTCCTGCTTCTTTGCCGCCATCTGAAGTTCATAAACTTTGCTTTCAAGGTTTTTCGCAAGCTCGTTGAAAGCCCTCGCAAGCTCACCTATTTCATCCTTTGTCTTTACATCACTTCTTGCTGTGTAATCACCATCTGCAAATTTTTTGGTGGTGGCTGTTAATCCGGCAAGAGGCTTTGTAATCATCCAAGAAAGTATCAATATGACCATCATACCAACAGCAAATATAACAATGTAGTACATGCTGCATCTATACCTAAGCTCCTTTGACTCATCGAAAACCGGTGTAATATCACTTTCCGTTATCAGAATATACCTGTTATCATTCAGTTTAAAGCTGCTTTTGACATGGATATATCTGCCGCTTTGCTTTTCACCGGTATCTTTAGTATTCTCTTTTGACACTATACTGTATGTAAGCGTACCATCCTTTACCTTTATATCCTTTTGCTCATAATTACATGAATTGGCATATATCCTTTTTCCATCATCATCAGCAAGATACATTCCTCCTTCATCTCCAACAATGGATTTTGCCGACTGCGACATCATATCTGTAAGCTCCTTATCCACATCTTCACTCTTCATATTAAGTATGACAGTTTCAATCGAATATTTTATCATCTGATGCTGTGAAAGTGCACTGTCCTGCTCCCTTTTCACTGCATGCTCCAGCGAATATGATAGAGTCACATATTCTATCATTCCAAGGGCAACAGCCAGTATCACTGTCATTCCAAGAAACATTTTATAGAAAAATTTCATCCGCGAACCTCCAGACGATAGCCAATCCTGAAAACTGTGAACAATCTTTTCATTCCAGTCAAGCTTTTTCCTTAGTCTTTGTACATGTGAGTCCAGTGTCCTCGTCTCCCCGGTATACTCCTCCTGCCATACAAGTTCATAAAGCCTGCGCCTGCTGAGTGCAACATTCTTATTCTTCATAAGCTCATACAGCAGATCAAATTCCTTTGCTGTGAGCTCTACCTGCTCACCTGCCTTTGTCACCGTACGTGATTTAGGATCTATAGCTACATCCTCTATTTCCAGACGCTCTGCCATGCGCTGAGTGCGCCTTAATACGGTTTCCACTCGCAAGCAGCTCCCCTATCTGAAATGGTTTGCATATGTAATCATCCGCACCCATACGAAGCCCGCGTATCCTTTCATCCACCTGTCCCATAGCAGATATTATTATGACCGGAGTATCCCCAATTCTCCTGACATAGTCAAGCAATTCATAACCATTTATCTCAGGAAGCATAATATCAAGCAGCAGCAGATCATATCTGTTCTGTTCAATTTTGTCCGCCCCTTCCTTGCCATCAAACGCTCTTTCGCATTGATATCCCTCTGCCTTCAGGGTGTTACATATTAAATTATTTATGTCGTTGTCATCTTCCACTATGAGAATACTGGTCATAAGCTGCTCCTCTTCTATGATTATGATAGAATTATTATAGCATAAAGATGTGTCATAGTTGTAAAAAACACCCTATTATTTAACTCAATAATAGGATGTTTTACCGGCACTTATACAAATATATTCTCACACATACATACTCCAGACAGCTCTAATCTGAGATGATATATTTCTGAATAACCACCTTTTGCCACTTTTTTCAATGCTGTTTGGATCATTTATTGAAAATCCTTCATCATCGTAGCCTGTTATAACCATAAAATGTCCTGTATCGGTAAAATCTCCCGGTCCTACATTTACCACAATAGGATGTCCTTCATCAAGCTCTGCTTTCATTCTGCTCTCATCCAACGCCACTGTCTTTGCTTTTACGCCGTAGTGCCTGCAGCCTTCACTTATAAGTGTCCATGAACTTCCCGAACCATCCACACTGTAACCGGCTTCCTTTGAGTACTTTGCTACTGCAAGCGGTGATGCATCACCTGTTGTGTGTCAGATAAACCACTACCATCGAAAGTGTAGTGGGACCGCATCCGCTTGCTGCAAAGAAAAATTGCCACTATACTTTTCGTAGCCCCAGCGTTTGTCCCACTGCACAAATAAAGGAACACTATCCATAGACGCTTCTTCTGTCAAATCAATTGTGTGTTCCTTCACATGTTCCGTCGGATAATCATACACAAACTCAAGTGCCTCTTCATTCTTCAAAGCAAGGTCCTTTAGCTGTTTTGGATATTGGGTACTGTTCATTATATCATCAAGCATCGACTGATTATTTTGTATCTTATTCTTTTCAGAGATTTTGCTATTTTCTATAACAGCATTATCATATGTATTATTTCCGGCTTCAACATCATATTTATTTGTCCTGCCATCACCGGATCTTATCATACGGCTTCCAACAGCCACAAATACAGCCACAGCTATTATACTACAGGAAAATATGATAGAACGCAGTATCTTTTCTGCGCCTGCGTCTCCTTCGACGTAAATTTGCCCCATGTCTGCAACATTTGTTTTGTGTCATGTCCACTTTCTATCCTCCTGCTTCTTTGTAACTGATATTGTGTATCATTACTCTATCAAAAGCATTCGTTTATTATGTTGCATACTTGTGTCATAGTTGTAAAATATTCCAATATTAAATTGTATAAATAAATTGACCAATGACAGTATTGCAGGATATTTTAACCTGTCACTGTATTAAGCAACTTTTGACTATATATTCTGTTATTTTGGCAAGTAATAATTCTCTTCGTATTCTATAATGACATCGTAAACAGAAAGGAGATGAATTTCCATGAGAAATAAATTACATAATTTTATTAATAACTTACTTAGCTTTTATGCAAGCTTCTTTACTCACAGATTTTATCAAATATAATGTGCATAGCATATTCTACAATTGTTCCTTTATTTGGGTTTTTAAAATATCGTTCATATCCATTCTTTACGTCCTCAAAAGTCACTTCCCCTTGTAACGGAATATATGCTTTTTGGATTAATTGTTGGGCAATTTGTTCACTATAAATTTCATGCATTTGCATATCCATCGATCGTCCTTCTATTTCTATAGAACCTATATTTTTTGCTGCTTTCTTAGCTGCACCCTTAATCCTGCTCCACAAGGAATGTCCTGTCGGATCACTGTAATTCAACGGATTATTGGTTGTATAATCGTAGCGGTTTCTGGTTAATGGATTTTCTGTCGTTCCAAGGTCACTATCTTCAGTTGTAAAGGTTCTGTCATTTTCTTTTTCCTCCTGAACCTCTACTTCTATTACATTTTATATTCAAAAGATTCTCAATCACTTCGAGACCTCGGCATACTTACATAATTTTGTAGGACGCCGATTTTTTCATTATCACTATACCTACAATCAGCCAACATATTTATGTATTGTTGCTCTTACAGCCCCAGGTCCTGCGAGCATTTCGCGGAACATTTCTTCAATCTTTTCACCAACTCCATCTTTGTAAAGGTCAGTGAAGAACAGACGCTCATTGGAAAGGATCGGTTTGAGCTGATCTTTGAATGTCTCCGTTTTTCCTACTACGATATCCTTAAACTGTTCCTGAAGTTCCTCGTTCATTGGGTCTGGTGCAAGTTCAAATTTATTTCCTTCATCATCCACACCAAGCATATATCTAAGCCATCCTGCGATTCCCAAAGGAATAGCTGTCAGTCTGGAGGCGTCTCCGAATTTCGCTACATATGCTTTAATTGTCTCACCGAATCGGATACCAACCATCTGAGATACATCTACGGCCAGACGAAGGTTTGTATCTCCCAAATACTCATTCGGAAAACGCTCATTAAAAAGTTCATCCACAAATGCCTGCGGAGAAGGGATTCCCGGGTTTGCGACTACCGGAAGACCTTCATCATAAGCAATCATACGCGCCATCTTCATCATATCTTCGTTTGTGTTCAGCATATGCGCAAACAGATCATATCCAAGAACCACACCCAGCGGACCTGTTGCAGAATGTACAGGGTTCAGACATACTGTTACTTTCATACGCTCAGAAAGGTTAACCGTATTTCTGTCAGCCATATATACACCGAAACCTTTCTCCAGAGCCGGACGGCCGTTTGGGAAGTTATCTTCAATTACGAGATACTGCGGTTTCTCTGCATTAACAAATGGTGCAATATATGTTTTCTTACTTGTGATAACCGGCTGCATATTCTCAATGCCAAGATTCTCAAGGTCCGCTGCGATCTGCTCGCTTGGACGAGGTGTGATCTTATCGATCATCGTCCATGGGAACGCAACAATTTTCTCATCACTTACATAATTTACGAATCCTTCATCTACGAATCCGACTTTCTTCCACTCTTCTGTCATAGTCAGTACAGATTCACGAAGTTTCGCACCATTCCGTGAGCAGTTATCCATGGAAACCAGAGCAATTGGATATCTGCCTGCTTTATATCTTTCATAAAGCATCGCAACCAGAACTGCCATTGCACCTGTTGCTTTATCCGGACCATTTTTGATATCAGCTTCTACAAACGGAAACCATGTCCCGTCAGCTTTCTGTAATGCGTAACCTTTCTCTGTGATTGTAAAGGAAACCATCTGCAGGGATTTGCTGGTAAAGATTTCTTTCAGCCGATTCCAATGTGCCTGGTCTGAAGACTGTGCTTTTACTGCTTCTGCAAGAGCTCCTATTACTTTGTATTCACGTGTTCCATCACCATACAGGATTACGCTTAATCCCAGGTTGTCATATGGATCATAAATCTTGTCTACTACATCATAATCAAAAGTCTCTATACATGTAATGCCACGGTTAAGCACGCCCTCTTCCAGAAGGCCGTCAGCAATACCACCGATAAATACACGGAAAATATTTCCGATTCCGAAATGTACCCAACCAGGTTCTTTCTTCGCTTTCTCAGAAACAGCCTCTACGTCATAACCTGGCAGAGTGATTCCGGCCTTTTCCCATGCTTCCTGTTCTTTGATTCCATTCAGTGATAATTTCATGATATATACTCCTTGTTTTCTTTTTATTATGTTTCAAACTTACGTTTATATCTCAACTGTAAGTCGAGTATATATCCTCCCTATCTAAAAGTCTATTGACAAAAAGTATAATTTTTTTAATCTTATTTTATGCATTTTTACCAGTTATATTGACCATTACTGTTCTTATTATCGTTATTGCATTTTCACTTTCTATATACTACAATATACATAAAGCTAGAACTTAACTCTATCTATAACAATTCAGGAAATAATATAATCCAGAAAATCTGACAAGTTTTTGCGCTCTGCCAGACTATATCAAATATATAATTTATAAAACAGCTACCATAATAGAATCAGGAAAATCTTATGAGTGAAAAAGGTTTAACCAATATCAGCGTAAAAAAAATAAACAGATCAAAAGTTTATCAATACATCTACAGAAAAAAAATAACATCCAAGCTCCAGATCGTTCAGGATTTACAGATGGGATTGTCCACCGTAAGCCAGAATCTGAACCTGTTAGAGCAGGATGGCTTAATAGAAAAAAATGGATATTTCGAATCCACCGGCGGAAGAAAAGCAAATGCGATTCAGATTGTATCTGACTTCAGAATTTCCATTGGCATTGGTATTTTAAAGAATATGTTCCATATCACTGCCGTTGACCTGTACGGAAATACACTCTATACCAATACCATTCCATTTCCATATTCCAACACGCCGGATTACTATAAGCAGGTCACCGATAAAATCAAAGAATTCATTGCCACAAATCAGTATGATGAAGAAAAGATACTTGGTGTTTCCATCGCTACACAAGGAATCACCTCCCCTGATCACTCTACTGTGCTGTATGGAAATATCATGAACAATACAGGCATGATACTGGAGGACTTTTCCCGTTATCTGCCTTATCCATGTTATTTGGAACATGATTCAAAGTCTGCTGCTTTTCTGGAATTATGGAAACACCCGGAACTTGACAGCGCCGTTGTCTTTCTACTGAATCGTAATCTCGGAGGCGCTATCATCACAAACCACCAGATTCATCAGGGAAGTTCTATGCACAGCGGCACGATCGAACATATCTGTATTAATCCAGATGGACCGCTCTGTTATTGCGGAAACCGCGGCTGTCTGGAAACTTACTGTTCCGCCAACGCTCTGGAACAGGCTGCCGGTATGAATATAAAAGACTTTTTCTCTCTTTTACGCGAAAAAAAATCTCCCCAGCTTACACAAATCTGGAAAGATTATCTCCATCACCTGGCCTTTGCCATGAAGAACATTAATTTAATTATTGATGCGCCTATTATCATCAGTGGTTATCTGGCACCATATTTTTTAGAGGACGACATTGCCTACCTGACTAAACATATCAATGTTTCCTCACCATTCGCATTAAACAAAGAGCACATTTTTGTTGGCACAAATGGACAATACACTCCTGCTATCGGGGCTGCATTGTTCTATGTAAATCAATTTATACATGCAATATAATAAATATTACGCTGCATAATCTTATTCGTATACCGTCAGTTCTTTATGAACATTACCGAATTGTTAGTTGAAAATGATATTCTCTCCGTGGAAAGGAAGTTATCTTTTAATATTCAACGGTAAGTATGTATCCTCAAATATGAATGGAAATCAGATGTTCAATACTTTAAGTGCAGGGGTTGCATTTACCGGAATAGCGGAATAGTTCATGCTATCTGGAACGTTGTGATTATTGGTGGAGGATTAGCCATTGGGGAAAAAATGGATAAATATTCTGTAATGACATATGTACTTAATTCAAAAGATTTCGCCATCACAGGTGGTGAGTTTGGAATTGAATCATCTGTTATTTCATTGTTCGGATACATAATAGTTGCTGGTATAGCATTTTTTATGATTAAATCAAGAAAAATTGATATAATAGGTTTGAAATATGAAGCTATAAGGTACTTGTCAAATTCCAGTTTGCCGAAATATATTTCTAACTTTCCTATTTTACAGGCTTTCCAGCCTGTGCATTAGCGAAACGATATGTATTTTCCCTTATTTTGCCCTTATGAGATAATCGTAAGGGAAATAAGGAAAGTTTTATTTAGTCATTGCCTGCCACTTTATCAAGTAACCTTGCAGATTCCCGCTTGGCTTTTCTTGTAGAGTGAGCATAGACATTCATGGTGGTACTGACATCTGAGTGCCCTAACAGTTCCTGCACATCCTTTGGTGCTGCTCCATTTGCCAGAAGGTTGCTTGTGTAGGTGTGTCGCAGCTGGTGAAAATGAAATCCTTCAAATCCATCCAGTTTCTGAGCAATCTTCCTGCAAACAATTCCTAACGTACTTGGCAGTTCCAGACTTCCATCCGGTCTTAAGCAGACAAAGGATATTTCCTTATAATCTTCTGGAACATTCTCTGTTCCGTCCAGATGATAGAACTCATAGTAAACTCTGTTTTGTCTTTTACTTCTCTGTAGTAGTTTTGTGGTAAAGTTCTCCGTACTGCATTCGGTTTTAAGCTGTTCCTTTCGGGCATTGCGAAGAATCTCAGTCAGCGTATCTCCAAAATCAACAATCCTTACCTTTTTTCGTTTGGTTGGTCCGATGATATTCTTGTGCCTTGAACCATCATATCGGATACTTCGTCTGATTGTAAGGCACTGTTCTTCAAGATTCACATCCTGCCATGCCAGACCACAGGCTTCACCGATACGAAGTCCTGCATAATAAGCTATCTGGATTGGAAGTATTGCCGGTGGATTGTAATCCTGTAGAAATTCAATCAGTCTTTCATAATCCTCTCGTGGAATTGGCTGTATATCGCCATCCATGTCATCATCAGAAAACAGGTCAACCTCATCCGTCTGGTATTTCAGCTTAATATACTGCATCGGATTGAAAGTGATATATTGCTTTGGTGATACTGCAAATCGGAATGACTGCTGTAATACTGCCGAGAAAGAACGAATGTAATCTTTGCTATAACCTTTTCTTTCTGAACCATCTGGATAAGTGCCACCAAAGGAAAGCAGATCGAAGAAGGCTTGTAAATGCTCAGATGTTACATTTTTCAACTTTCTCTCTGAAATTGGATGCTTCTTGATGTTGGTAATAGGCACCAAGGTAATTCTGGACTGTCCCATTACTGAGCGTACCGGTCTTTAATTCTTCCTCTGCCCATATATCAAGTAATTCTCCAATTGTAATATTTTCCGACTTTGCAATGAATTTCTTGCTTTCGTAATCGTCCATTGCCTGACGGAGCAGTTTTTCCGTTTCACTTTTACTTTCTGTTCCAGCGTATTCTTTCTGAACCAGATTGCCGCTTGCATCTTCTACATAGAAGCGGTAGTACCATTTCTTTCCTTTTTTTCTTACAGATCCTTTTGCCATAATCGTGTGTCTCCTTTCGATATCAGACAATCGGAACTGATGAAATGCTTCTTGCGTGTAAGTATATCATAACTCCGGTTGTCGTTCTATACCGAATCGGAATCCTCATACAAAACTTCTGATAAAAGATTTTCAAGCCTTTGTTCTGCCATTTCCGGTTTCTTGGAATAAAGCCTTACGATATCTGCCATGTCGTTAAAGGCATTAACAGTGTGGGTGATCTCCCGGAGAAACATAATCTCGTTATATTCATCATTCGATTCAAACCCCATTACTTTTGCAATATCAGCTTCATTCGTGTTACCCTTGTAATTCTTGCAGGCAAACTGGAACGATTCCAGAAACAGGTTATATTGCTTTAACATCAACAGCAGTAAATCTTTGGAAAAAGCATCTTCCTTTTTACTAAGGTCGAGAGGTAACTGTTTGAGAATATCGCCCATTGCATCACGAATCTGTAATTCTTTCTTATCCGTAATATCGGTTTCGTATTCATCGGTTTCCCCCTTGAGCCATTCAATAGATACATGAAGTGCTTCCGAAAGACCTTCCAGCACCATCTTTTTGGTATTGTCAATCGAACCATTCTCATAACGCAGGATTGTGGAAGCTGTAACTCCCATCTTCTCTGCAACATAAGGCTGTGTCAGATTTAATTCCAGACGACGCTGTTTTGCCCTGCTGCCTATCAGCTTGCGTAGTTCTTTATCTTTCATGCTGATTGCCTCCTTTTTCGGTATGTATGAATTATAGCATGTACCTTACATAATTGCAATATGCAATTTAATTATTATTTTTAAAATTTCATAACGCTTGACAACGCAATATAAAACCGCTATACTAACAGCACAACAAAAATTGCATAATGCAATTTAACGGGAGGTGACAAGATGACGGAAAGAAAGATTGCATTATCCATCGAGGAAGCAGCCGACTATACAGGAATTGGCAGAAACACTTTGAGAAAGCTGGTTGAATGGAAGAAGCTTCCGGTATTAAAAGTCGGAAGAAAAGTCCTTATTAAAACTGACATTCTGGAAAAGTTCATGGAAGCCAACGAGGGGCGTGATCTGAGGGATAAAGGAAATGTAAAAGCTGTCACAAGAAATGTGGCAACTTAAAAAGGCGGCTTCCTACGAAACCGCCAAAGGTTCTATCAGACCGAAGCCATGATATACCTACACGCAAGAGGATTATACCATGTGCTTCTCCTGATATGCAACCGAGGAACTGCTGTTTACCGGAAAAAGAAAGGATGAAGACGATATGGCGAAATCAACAAAGACTTATGAAGAAAGAATACGTGCATTAGAGAAAAAGGAACAGGAAAGCATTGAAGCTACAAAAAAGCTCATAGCACAGCGGAAGGAACTGGAAAAGAGAAAGAAAGCGGAAGAAAGTAAAAAACGAACCCACAGGCTCTGTCAGATTGGAGGAGCGGTGGAATCAGTTCTTGGCTGTCCGATTGAGGAGGAAGATTTACCAAAGTTGATAGGCTTCTTAAAAAGGCAGGAAACAAACGGGAAGTTTTTCTCAAAAGCGATGCAGAAAGAATTAGTTACAGACATGGAGGAAGTGTAATGGCGGAGGGAGTGGGTTTTCCATTCCCTTCATTGCCTTTGAATGAAGGGCGCACTTATGGACAACCAGAGGTCGTCCTTATAAGTTTGCCACAAGTGGCAACCGGTCTGCGCTTACGCTTGCCTCGTTCCGTCGGCGGGCTTTCAGCCAGACCTGCTCATGCCGCAGGAGGACACTCTTGCGCAGAGGGCGTTCCGACAGCTTCACTCCTGCCAAACCAGAAGAAGATGCTGTCGGAAATCAATGCCGGATACGGCAGAAAGGGGGAATCATAACATGGCGATATTTCATTTTACAGTAAAGATTGTTGGACGCAGTAAAGGAAAATCTGTCATATCCGCATCTGCATATCTTAACGGAGATGTGATGAAGAATGAGGAAACAGGCAGGATTAGCTACTATACTTCCAAAAAGGAAGTCGTCTACACCAGTCTGATGATGTGCGAAAATGCACCTCCTGAATGGCTGCATGTACCGGAAGAAAATATAAAAAGGTTTCAACTGTCTATCCGTTATAAAAGAGCGGATGATAAGGATGCCGCACTGGAAAAGTTTAAAATCACATTTCAGAAACAGCGGCTATGGAATGAGGTATTGAAGATAGAAAAAATGCAGATGCACAGCTTGGACGCTCATTTGAATTTTCCCTGCCGAAAGAATGGAGCAGACAGGAACAGATTGATTATACAACGGAATATATCCAAAAGACTTTCGTGGATAAGGGAATGTGTGTCGATTGGAGCATACACGATAAGAATGATGGAAATCCGCATGTGCATTTACTTGTAACCATGCGACCGTTCAATCCAGACCATTCATGGGGCAGCAAAGAAGTTAAGGAATGGGATTTTGTCAGAGATACTGACGGAAATATCGTAGTTGATGAATCCCACCCGGACTGGTGGCAGGATAAGAAAAATCCTGATCGGCATGGAATCCGTATTCCGGTACTTGATGAAAACGGAGTACAGAAAGTCGGGGCAAGAAACCGAAAACAATGGAAACGGGTTCTGACCGATGCTACCGGATGGAATAATCCAAAGAATTGTGAGTTATGGCGAAGCGAATGGGCAAGGATGTGTAACCGGCATTTATCCATAGACAATCAGATTGACCACCGCTCTTATGAAAGACAGGGCAAATTAAAAATCCCTACGATTCATGAGGGTGCGGATGCAAGAAAGATTGAGGAAAAATATCTCACCGGACAGATAAGGAAAGGTTCATGGAAGGTTGAGGAAAACCAGATGATTAAAAAACAAAATGCACTACTGCAAAAGGTAATCACAACCTTTGGTAAGGTATCCGGTGCATTGTCAATATGGAAGGAGTGGTTGAATGACATTAGAAGAAAGCAAAGAAGTAATTCCCATGATGGAAGCAATGATTACACAGATAGAGGAACAGCAGAATATCATGGCAGAGATGCTTCAGGAGATACAGGAAAAGGACGAGAAGCTGATGTGCTTTCAGGAGCAGGAAGAACGATTGCAGCAATTAGAGAGCGAATTATCAGAACTGCTTCAAATCTTGCCGGATACAGAAGAACTGCTGATACTTCTGGAAGAAAAGGCAGACCAGATACAGAAGCTCACAGACGAAAATCAGCAATGGCAGGAATTGGCACAGAAATTGAACAGCGAGAACCGGCTATTGCAGAAACAGAACAGCGAATTGTTGAACTTGAACAGCAACTAGAGAAAGGAAGGTTGATTGATGAACGAATTAAGAAACTCAAAGAGCGACGATCAACTGGAAGAGTTACTTCTGCTGACGGAGCAGATGCAGGAAGAACTCGACCAGAAAGACAGGACTATCGAGGAACTGAAAATGCAGCTCGACGAATCGCTGACCTTGAACGAGAGGTTAAACAGCGAGAACAGAGCAGGGAACATTCAAGCCTTAAAGAACGACTTCAGGAAAACAAAAGAATTGTTGCAGAGCGAGAAAGAGAAAACGCACGCTGCCGCCGAAATCATGATAGAGGAATGTCGAGATAAGCTAAGGCAGGCAGAACAGGAACGGGACTATGCACTCTCTCATCAAAAAAAAGTAGAGATACCGGTTGAAAAGCCGGTACTCTATCAAAAGTGTGGGAACTGTAACCTGACAGCTTATCTGAAAGCCAAGGAAAAGTATGATACGCAGAGAGAAAAACTGGCAGGCAGATATAAAACAAAAACAGCCATGTATGAAGCATTGATGTTTCTGCTGATATGGTATTCCGTATCAACTACTCTTTTTCAGATGATACGGTCAAAAATATTTATTTCTGATTGCGTGGTATTCTTTGATACAATCGCCACTTTTATACAGAGCATTGCAGGGTGGATTATACTGACAGGAAAGAATATGGCACAGATTAGTAATGGAATATCCAATCCTGTCGTTGCCGGAATTGTATATTGGCTGATAAGAATACTGATCTGCGGTGGATGTTTGGTGGGTGCTGGAATACTTGTAGCATTCACCGGGATAAAGATTGCTGGGCTATATAAGAAATACTGCTGGGATATGATTACAATACTGGTAACACTTATAAGCATGGCAATAGCAATCTATTTTGGAGATTGGATAAAGACAGTATTGCCGATCAATCTGCTATTTTTCTTATTATTCGTGCAACTGGTATATGTTGGAATCAGGTGGTATGTGAAAAGGCTGGCGGGAAACAAGGGGATATTATTAAAAATCCGATTGTAAACACACAATTTTATATATGTGCTTAATCACACCTCTTTGTATTTTAATAAAATCCTACAAAAGCTTTGAAAACAAAGGATTCATTGTAATGGTACTGTGTTCGCTTTATCCCTTTATATGATTTCACACTATGTTCCCCTTGCCCTGACTGTTCATAATGGTAAAAGCAAGGGCTGGAAAAACGCATAACGCAATACAACAAAGTGTAGCAATTGGGATATTATGAACGAAGAAATCATCTTTTCATAAGCAGTCAATAAGGCTGAAGGAATTAATCTCTGCCGCCTTATTGACTTTCAGGTGGGCTTCAATTATAATTAAATCAGCTGATTTAAAACAAGCGATTTAGTAAAAGGAGAGATAAAGTATGCCACCAAAAGCCAAATTTACAAAAGCAGAAATTATTGAAGCCGCATTAAATATTGTCAGGGCAGACGGATATGAGGCTTTGACTTCAAGAGCGTTAGGAACATATCTCGGTAGTTCGGCAAGACCCATTTTTACTGTATTTAAAAATATGGAGGAGGTTCAGCAGGATATGATTAAATCTGCTAAAGCTCTGTATAAAGAATATGTCAATAAAGGACTAACAACAGAGCCCCCGTTTAAAGGGGTGGGTACACAATATATTCTCTTCGCTGTTAATGAGCCTAAGCTTTTTCAACTCCTCTTTATGACGGAGCAAAAACAAATTCCTGACTTATCTGGTGTACTTCCATGCTTGATAGATGAAAGTTATGAGCAAATTCTATTGTCAATTCAAGATGATTACAAAATTTAAGCAAGGAGCTGGGAAAAAACTGTATCATCATCTTTGGATATATACACACGGAATTGCAACGCTTTGTGCCACAAAATGTGCCGATTTACAGACGAAGAAATCAGTACAATGATTACTGAGGTATGTATGAGTATTTTGAAAAAGCTGAAGGAAGGAGAAAATAATGATTAAAGCGAGAAATATAATAAAATCCTACCAAAACGGAGAAAGCCGATTCCAAGTATTAAAGGACATCAGTCTTGATATTGAGGATAATGATTTTGTGGTTATTCTCGGCGCATCTGGTTCTGGCAAGTCAACCTTTTTGAATGTAATTTCAGGTCTTGAACGCCCTGACAGCGGTAAAGTGTTTTATGACGGAAAGGATATTACAGCACTTTCTGATAATGAATTAACTTCATTTCGTAAGGAAAATGTCGGATTTATTTTTCAGCAGTATTATTTGCTACCCAATATGAGCGTTGATAAAAATGTAAAAATGGGTGCTGATTTAGCAAATAATAAAGATTATAAAAACGTCATTAGAGCGGTTGGACTCGGAGAAAAACTACATAAATATCCCAGCGAACTTTCGGGTGGCGAACAGCAAAGAGTATCTATTGCAAGAGCTTTGGCAAAAAGACCGAGAGTATTATTTCTTGACGAACCGACAGGAGCATTAGACGAACAAACAGGACGACAGGTTCTTGATTATATATGTAAACTTCAAAAGGAATATGGTTTTACGATTGTAATGGTAACGCACAATTTGAATATTGCGGAAATGGCAAACACAGTTATAAAAATGAATAGCGGAAAAATATCTGAAATTTACACAAATGAAGCACAAAAGACTGCTTATGAGATAGGGTGGTGATGGTATGCTCGTTGGAATAAAAAATGTTTCAAAACTCATCGGTATTTCCATTATAGCCTGTTGTGCTGTTCTTGTTTGTACAATGTTTCTGAACTTTTATTTTGATATTCGATTAATTGAGAGTGAAATTACATCTGAATTATCAATGTTTTTTTATAATGCTCAGGTTTCTACCGCAAAAGTCGTTTGCCTTGTAAGTGGCGGATGCTTGCTTTTAACTGCGATTGTTATGTTGTTGTTTTATATTAAGCATTATATTGACACGCATAAGAAGGAACTTGGGATATTAAAGGCGTTGGGATATTCAAATATCAAAATTGCAAAAAGCTTTTGGGTATTCGGAATTAGTATATTTATTGGAACTGTAACCGGATATGCAGGAGCATTTCTTATAATGCCGTGGTTTTACGCTCTACAAAATGAAGATAAAATGCTTCCTGAGATAACTATCAATTTTCATCCAAGCATTTTATTTTATTTTGTGGTATTGCCAACTGTGTGTTTTTCGGCACTTTCAGTTTATTATGCCTGGTACAAATTCAAAAAACCTGTGTTGCTGCTTTTGAAAGATAATATGCAAACTGCTTCTAAAACACCAAATCATAGAATCGAAAAAAGCAGTGAATTGTCGTTTGTAGAGTATTTGAAAAGGAATACCTTGAAATCTAAAAAGGCACTTGTATTCTTCATTATTTTTGCTTCGTTTTGCTTTTCAGCTATGACACAAATGTCGTTTAGTATGAAAGATTTATCAAGTGAAATGATGGGTGTGATGATGTTGGTCATCGGACTTGTATTAGCGTTTACAACTCTGTTTCTTGCTATAACTACAGTAATAAACGGAAATACAAAAACTATTGCTATGATGAGAGTATTCGGCTATTCACAGAAAGAATGTTGCAGGGCAATTTTAGGAGGATACAGACCGCTGTCCTATATTGGTTTTATAATCGGAACAGTATATCAGTATGGATTGCTTCGGCTTATGGTGGATATTGTATTTAAGGATGTCGAGGGTGTACCTACGTATAAATTTGACTTTCCTACTATGCTTATTTCTCTTGCTTGTTTTATCACGATTTATGAAATTATGATGTATATATATTCTGAAAAAATTAAGAAGATTTCTATCAAGGAAATTATGATTGAGTAACAGGGGAAAATACATACAAACAATATGGATACAGTGCCCTGTCTGGTGAAAAAAACTGAACAATGATACTGGAAAATACCAAATTTAAAAGTTTCATCTGCATTGTCAGAAGTGAAAAAATATAGAATAATAGGGACAAATAAATCTAAAAGGGTTATTTGTCCCTTATTTATCTTTGAATTAAATTTCTAAGGAATCTTCCGCATCTACCCACATTTGCATCGTTCCATCAAGATACAATCTTGCATATTCAAGTGGTTCATCAATAGCAAGTGCATTTAATGCACAATCTGATCCAGGTGTTGTTTTTAAATTCTTTTCTGCTTCCCAGCAGTCAATGCGGAGCATATAGCCAGCACTGGTATATACATCAATGCTGTTTCTGTGTGGATTGTATTCTGCAAATATCGTTCTCATCGTATCAAATCTCCTTATCGTTCAATCAATCATTTGTTAAAAAAATAGAAGCATTTCAATCAGTTCACCATGTCGTTTTAATTTTGTGTTATACTGTTTTATAGGATTTTCTTACCCTTGTATTTGCCCTTATCAGAGTTCGTAAACACTGGTGGGACAATATAATACAAGGGAAACAATAAGGGAAAGCTCACCTGCGATAAACTTAGTGTTTTCAAGGGCTTGAGAGATATTTGATAATAAAATATAACAATTATTAAATTCCTTGGAATACATGAAATCTCAATTCCAGTTTGCAAAAGGAAAAAAATAAGAGAATAAAAACGGAAAACCATTGTCTGTAGTATAAGTATTTGTTATTATGAAATAAATAGAGGATATTTTACAAAGTAAAGCTTAATCTAGAGAATCTGCCAGTGGCAGCCTCTCAGATACCTAAGGCTACTAAAAGGAGAATGAAAAAATGAAAAAAGAAGACATGTCCTGTATCGACTGCGCAGTAAAAAACTGCAACAAAATGGATAAAACCTATCCGGATTTCTGTCTGACAACACACATGGATGAAGAAGTTCTAAATGAAGCTATGGAATGCTAAGCAGAAGACGAGAACCGCAAAGTAACAATCGCTGCAGCTGAAGTAGAGTATGAGAATTACTGCAAACATACCCGTGTCGAAGAAATCATGGATTTTGCAAAGAAGATTAATGCGAAAAAGATCGGGATCGCAACCTGTGTCGGATTGTTGAAAGAAAGCCGTATCCTGGCAGATATCCTGCGCAGACATGGCTTTGAGGTGTATGGTGTCGGCTGTAAAGCCGGAACACAGAAGAAGACATCGGTCGGCATCCCGGAATGCTGCGAAGGTGTCGGTGTGAATATGTGTAATCCGATCCTGCAGGCAAAGCTTCTGAACAAGGCGAAGACGGACCTGAATGTTGTGGTCGGACTTTGTGTGGGGCATGACAGTCTGTTTTACAAATATTCCGAGGCACTGACTACGACAGCAGTGACGAAAGACCGTGTATTGGGGCATAATCCGGTGGCGGCGCTTTATACTGCGGATAGTTATTATTCGAAGTTGAAGAAGAGTGAAGAAGAGTAATTTTTCTAATTTGGGCGTTTAAAGATACTTTTTCTGTTTCTATTTTCTCTATGATGTCCACTACCGGACATGCGTCTGCGTCTACAAATATCTGCATTTTTTATCCAGCCTCTCCAAATAAACGAAATTATTTATCCAGATACCTGAACATGTTTATCTGGCCATCACACTCGTAATGCTCCATTAAAGGATTTTTGTTATGCCGGTTTTATCTCCGGTTCATCGTTCTTCATATCCTCTTCTCCTCTGTTTTATTCCGCATTCATATTTTAAACTTCTACACTGTTTGTATGTATAAATATATGATACTGATTTATTGAATTTACTGCAACATAATCTTGAAGTTTATGTAATGTATTTCGATAACAAAGGTATTCAGCAAAGACCGTTTACGCTATATTATTTTTTGAGTAATTCCAATGCCCTGTCCATTTGTACGCAGTCTGCATAACGTTCAAGGCCAGAGGCCCATTATAGTAATAGGTAAGCCTGTCCTAGTCATGTACTCATTGTCATACGTAGAATTTTGCATGTAGCAGGAACAATCATGTGTGTTTCATGCTCAAAACCAGCCTCTACCGTGGCATTGATACAGAAATCAGTCATAATGCCATAAATCATCACGTCTTTTTCTTCCTTTGCCGTCAGATACTCAAGCAGACCACTCTCTTTTTTGAACGAACTGCATACAGACTTAATAAACCGTTTTTCATCAGGCATCGGTTGAAACTCGGAATAGACCTCAAACTCATCATCCCCGATAGAGAATCCAGTACCAGGTCCATCATCATGCTGTACATAAATAACTTCTATACCTTGTTCTCGAGCTGCTCCAATCAGCTTTTTGATATTACCAACAAACTTTCTGAACTCATATAAGCGTTCATCCACGATACCATTCTGTGCATCTACAACCAATAAAACCATGAATAATTTCTCCTTCTTCGAGCTTTTTGCTTTGATTCAAATAAACTAAATTCGTATATTATAATAGAGCGTAGCTTCTGCTTCATACACCGATTCTGTATAAGAATCAAATAGCACCCATTCCACTAAATCGAAGCTGCCCCGGATTCTCATGCAGAAATCTAGCAACTGTACGTACCGCAATCTTTGCCGCAAGTACCACCGGAAAACTATATGCTCCCGTTGATATGGAAGGAAATGCAATAGACCTGATTCCATTATCCCTAGCCAGCTTCATAGAATTAAAATAGCAGTTAGCAAGAAGCTCCTCTTCTCTATTCCTTCCACCATTTCTTAAATAGTCCCACTCTGAGCACCTTCTTTTGACTTTGCCATCATTGTCTATCCATTTCTCGTTGAATCCATGTCATAATTACATCTACAAGATAATCCTGCTGCACCTGACTTAGTTCCTTGCCCGGCTGCATTTTATGCCACTTTCGGATGCACTCCCTACAGCATGTTGCCGTTGCATGCTGGGCAATAAATACAGGATGACCACGCATTGGTGTCTGTTTACCATCATTTGCTATATATGCCGGAGCTTCTCTTTTTGTAATAAAATCCTTTGCATGTTGTCTGATTGTTTCCAACCCTTTTTTATTTATGTAATCAATATCTTTCTGCTTCAGATGGAAACTGCTTCGGAACTTGGAATTATCCAGTCGCTCAAATAACTGCCTGTACCATTCATCCTTAGTCATTAAAACTTCACTACTTCCGGCTCATGTGTAAATGATGAAAATGTAGCTGTCGCATTTTTTAAATAGAACACCTCTGTATTTCCATCATCTGCTGAGTACATATTCTGTAAAGATGGATAAGCATCGAGCATAGACTGTCTTGCTTCTCTTCTGTCATCTTCTACAAGTTCTCCGGCTACACGAAGCCACTCACCATTTTTATATGCACAGATTTCTACCTTCGGGTTTGCGTGAATCTGCTTTGAAACATCCTTTACCTTTCCAGTCTGAATATACAGCTTCCCTTCAAAAATGTGTGCAGTTCCAAAAGGTCTAACTCTTGGCTGGTCGCCTTCTACTGTTGCCAAATAATATGTCTCTGCTTCTTTTAAAAATTGTACTACTCGTTCCATGATGTAATCCTCCTGATAGTTACTTAAATAAATCCATAATGCCAAAGCTCGTCTTCTTATAAACCTTATTGTAAGCTGCTTTCTTTGGATTCTTAATCCATCCTGCACATTTTTTTCCGTACCCTGGAATCAAAGCTTTCTTAACAGCTCGCTTGGCTTTTCCGGTTGTTCTTGCCTTTATTGATTTCTTTATACTGGGTGTTCTCATTCCAAACTTCATCTTAATCGCCTCCGTTGTTTCAAAAAATCACCTGTTATTACTATCTATCTAATAATGATACTCTTATATATAAATAATGTCTACAATAATTGGGTTGGTGTCTACTTTTAGATTACCACTTCATTTCTGCTCCTTTTGGACTTCCTCCTGCCCCCCTCCACCTCAAAGTCCAATCCGCCGCTATTTCTCACTCCACCACGCAAAAAAAGGCGGATTGCTTTGCAATCCGCCAGTCTCAATCAACCAGTCTAAACCTCCATCAGCCAATTCCTCCAAGTAAAGCACCTGCAATAAGTGCAACAAGTGAAAGTGGGACAAGGACATATTTGCCAAGTGGTACAAACCACTTTCCAATAGGCTTATCTGCACCTGCATTAACAGCATCAACAGCAAACTTCTTTCCTGCAACCCAGAAGAACATAATTGCTGCGAGCATTGCGCCAAGTGGGCAGATATAGATAGATACTGCGTCCATCCAGCCTGATACAATACCCTGTATTACAAGTGACACAACACAGCCAGCCACTGCAATAATTCCAACAGATGCAACACGGTTAAGCTTAAGCTTCTCCTGAATAGTTGCAACCGGAGCTTCATACAGATTAACAAGTGAGCTCATGCCGGCAAACAGAACACATACATAGAATACAATTCCTACAATCTTACCACCCGGCATACCATTAAATACATTTACAAGATAGATAAACATAAGTCCGGGACCACCTGAAGATAACTCGGCACCGCCTGCTGCCATACCCGGAATAATAACAAATGCAGCTAATAAAGCAGCAATAGTATCAAATACTGCAACATTTCTTGCTGAAGTAACAACATTTTCCTTATCACTAAGATATGAACCATAGATAACAGTTCCGTTACCTGCGATAGACAGTGAGAAGAACGCCTGACCAAATGCATATATCCAGAGCTTTATATCAAGAATTCCCTTAGGATTAAGGGTAAAAATGTATTTATAACCTGCACTTGAACCAGGAAGCGTGAAGATATATATTCCAAGTCCTACAAACATGATGAAAAGCAAAGGCATCATGACCTTGTTTGCTTTCTCAATTCCGCCTGCAATACCAAGTGCCATAATAACAGCAGTTACAACCATCGCGATTATAAGCCACATATTATTGCCAAATGAGCCTGCTGTACTTACAAACATACCACCAATAGCTGACATATCATTGCCCATTGCTGAAAGCTTTCCAGAAAATGCAAGATAAGTATATTTGAATATCCAGCCAACAACTACAGTATAGCCCATTGCCAAAGCCAGTGAGCCAAGCACAGGAATAAAACCAATTGCCTCACCTGCTTTTCTCTTTCCTGTACGCATCTGCATACAGTCGCCAAATGCTTTAATAGGTCCGCCCTTAGTCGCACGGCCAAGTGCCATCTCCTCTATAACACCTGTCGAACCTATCAGTATTACAAATATTACATAAGGTATTAAAAATGTCATACCACCCCATGCAGATACCATATATGGAAAACGCCATATATTTCCCATTCCTACTGCCGAACCGATACAGGCAAGAATAAAACCTGTACGGCTCTTAAAGCCATCTCTTTCCAATTCAATTCCGTTATTTCCCATAACTTTAGTTCCTTTCTTTCTCATATTGTGAATAGCCATATTTACTATACATTTTCCTGCAAAGATATCTTATACACAAAAAAGCAAAGAAACCATTACCCCTTCCGGGTCATGGCTCCTTTGCCTTTGATGTTTGTATAATATACCATTGTGTTATTCCTGTAAAATACATGTTGGTTATCTAATCATAACCAAAAATAATAGTTAAACTACATAATCCACATCTGCGCCAGATACATCACAACTGGCATCGTAATAATTGAAAACAGCGTTGACAGGCAGACCATACAGACCGCCCGCTCATAATCCTGCCCGAATTTCTGTGCAAATATTGCCGTACTCGTTCCAACTGGTGTTGCCGCAGCAATCAGTGTAATCATTCCAATCTGACCATGTCCCACCGGTATAATATAAAGTACAAGCAGTGTAAGCAACGGAATTATTATAAGCCTGACAAACGATGCCAGATACAGGGATGGATTAAGCAGTAAGTCACAGATTCTGACACATGACAGATAATATCCCAGTACTATCATGGCTGCAGGTGTATTAAGTGCTGCAACTCCAGCCATCGTGCTGTTTATTACACCTGGCAGTTTAATTCCCGTAATAAAAAGAAACAGTCCTATAACAAGTGATATTGTCACAGGATTGACAAATACCTTTTTTATATTTATCATATCCTTGCGGCGGGTTATTATCACAATACCGTATGTCCACTGCAACAGATTAAGAATACTGGCTCTTTCAGAAGATGCTGCGCGTGCTGTCAGTGAAAGTCTTGGAGATGCCGGCGAAATAAGGCTCTGTCTCCGCTCAAGTGCAGTTCTTGTCAGCAATGTACTTAAAGATTTTATCCATGAGCACCCTCATGTCAGCTTTTCAATATCTTCTGAACCAAAAGGGTGTGACCTGCTGATTGACTCTGTCTCATCAGCTTATGATATTCCAGACAATGCACATCTTCTTATGACAGAAGAAATCTGCCTTGCCGTTTCATCATCACATCCACTTGCCCATACCGGACACATATCAGTAGAACAGATGATGGACGAGAAATTCATTGACCTTGCAGATACTCCATCTTACGCCGGAGTGTTCAATTCAATATTCTGTAAATGTAAGAAAACTCCTCAGATAGCCTACTCATGCAATGATTACATATTACAGGGCAAGCTCATAAGTCTCGGTCTTGGAGTATCATTTGTTGCCTCTGTAACATGGACAAGCAGCAGCCTTCCTGAAAACATAAGCCTGCTGCATATAGATGACTGTCCACATTTCAGAAGCATTTATTATCAGCCGCTTGGCTCATTCTGCTCAGAAAATCAGCGAATCTTCGAGCACCAGCTTGAAGAATATTTCAAGAAATTGAATAAATAATGCACCTGTGTATTTTAATGCACTTCTAATGGTGTGTCTTCACCGGCTGCAAACTGCACAACACTCTTAACTGAAGACTCAACCATGTCAGACACAGCCTGATCTGTGAAAAATGCAATGTGAGGTGTGACAATAGTATTCTGGAAAGACTTAAGTATGATGTAATCGTGATTAACAACAAGGTCATCATACTTACGGTCTGTACGGATAAAATCATCTTCACCCTCGCAGCAGTCAGTTCCAACTGAACCAATCTTGCCACTCTCAACAGCCTCAATCAGATTCTTTGTATCAACAAGTGCACCTCTAGCCGCATTTATAAGGATAACGCCATCCTTCATCTTTGCAATTGAATCCTTATTAATCATATGATATGTCTCATCACTTAAAAAAGTATGAAGCGAGATAATATCTGACTTAGCGTACAATTCATCAAGCGTTACATATTCAACATTTTCAAGGTCTTTTGCAGGGTATGGGTCATACGCAATAATCTTACATCCAAATCCTGAAAGATTCTTAATTACTGCCTTTCCAATTCTTCCTGTTCCGATAATACCTACTGTCATATTCTGCATTTCTCGTCCACATATAGGACCAAGTGAATAATCCGCTGTGTGCGAACGCATCATTACATACAAAGCCTTGCGAATACACATAAGCATAAGCATTACTGTATAATTGGCAACTGAATATGGCGAATATCCGCTGTGTGCAACACGGATTCCAAGGCGCTTTGCTGCCTCAAGGTCAACACTGTTATATCCGATTGTCCTGAAACCGATATACTTAACACCTTCTGCTGCAAGCTTTTCAAGAACAGGTGCTGACAAGTCACACATGCCATCGCACACCGACATAGCCTCACAGCCTTTGACACTTTCTATATCATCTGCTGTAAATCCGCTTCTATTAATCTGTAATTCCACCTTGTATACATTTGCAAATGTATCAAAATACTGTTTTTCATCTGGACGAACGCTGAATGCTGCTATCTTCATAATGTTTCACTCCTCCTACTTAATCCACTCGTATGTAAGTTTTCCAAGAATCTCGATTCCCTTAACAATCTGTTCATCAGAAGGTGTCGAATAGTTAAGTCTGAATCCATTAGATTTCTGGTTCTCATCTGCTAAGAACGCTGCTCCCGGAACTGAAAGAACGCCTCTGTTAATGGCCTCCCTTACAAATGGTGCAGAATCCATTCCATCTGGCAGGAATGCCATTACAAAAAGTCCACCCTCAGGGTGACCGAAGGTTACTGAAGGATGGAATTCCTTCTTCATGCACTCCATCATGAGATTACATTTATGCTCATACACCTTCTTGAATCCTCGAGATGCTTGTCAAAATCATAGTTATTAATATATTCATTACAAATGTACTGGAAAAGTACAGTTGAATGTACATCTGTGCACTGCTTTGCAACTGTAAGCGGTCCTGTGAGCGACTTGTTGAACACAAGAAAGCCAAGACGGAATGCAGGTGCCATTACCTTTGAGAAGCTTCCTGCATATATAACCCTGCCCTCTGTATCCATTGATTTGATAGTTGGCACATTTTCACCTGCAAATCTTAATTCACCATAAGGATTGTCCTCTAATATTGCGATATCATATTTGCAGCAAAGCTCATACACTTTTTTTCTCTTCTCAAGAGAAGTTGTGATTCCTGTAGGATTCTGAAAAGATGGAATTGTGTATAAAAGCTTTGCATCAGGATTAGCCTTTAAAGCCTCCTCAAGCGCATTTATATTCATTCCGTCCTGCTCCATTGTAATTCCTACAAGCTTTGCACCGTAAGAACGAAATGTATTAAGGCAGCCTACAAATGCAGGCTCTTCTGTAAGCACAACGTCTCCTTCATTAACAAGTGCCTTAGTTGTAAGGTCCGCACATGTCCGCCTGACACTATGAAAAGCTCATTATTCTCGAAATCAAAGCCTTCCTTCTTCTCAAGATATTTCTTCATGGTATCACGCAGAGGTGTATAACCTTCACTCAGTCCATACTGTAATAAAGAGACAGGATTCTCGCTGAGTCCCTTTGCTGCTATCTCTTCTATCTCCTTGCATGGGAATGTCTCTGCTGACGGATTGCCACCACCAAAAGATATAATATCCTTGCTTGCTCCTAACTTAAAAAGTTCTCGTATCATCGAACCATGTACACCTGATAAACGATTAGAAATCTCGTATTCCATATATATTTCCTCCTTCAAATACTTGCTAATGCAAAAAGAGCCAGAATCCCCTAAAGATTTCCGGCTCCTTTGCCCTTGATAATGGTATCATAACCCCATTTGTCATTCCTGTAAAATAAATGTTGGTTATTAAATCATAAATCGTAGTAATAGTTATTCTTTTCAAATATTATAAAATTATCAGATAACTTTTCACTTATCCCAGCTTCCCTCTTTTCTTAAGATATACGAATGCGGCAGCGCATATCACAACCGATAACACTGAACCTGCCGGTGCAGCAAGTCCCCTGTGGTTGGCAATCATCGTTATTATAATGAACGCAATCTGAATACAACCATCCTGTATTGCAACCGGAATTAGTATTCCAAGACTGACCTTAATGTCACTAATTCATATTCTGTTGCAATTCTTTTATGTTGTCCAAATCAGACAAATCCATTCCTTCATATCTCTCAACAAAATCTATCAATGTTGATTTACGAACCTTTAGACTACCTAACCGAAGTGCAGGTAATAGTTTTCTGTTAATCAGCTCATATACCAGATGCACATTCACCCCTAATACCGCTGCCGTCTCACGCACATTGTACAAAAGCTTTTCGTCTTTTGAATAGCATTTAAATCTGTGAAATACGCTAAATACAGACTGAACAATTCCCAATATGTTTGATCCCAAATCAAAGCCTTTTCTTCACGCGTTTTTATAATACGTGGAAAAACATAATTTGTAGAAATCATTTTTTATTTGTGCTTTTTATTTCCGCTACCAGTTCTTCATACTTACGTTCGTCAATAATATATTTCCGTTTAATCAGTATATAAGCAGCTCCTATAGAAATTACCGGAACAGCTACAATTCCAAGACGCAATATAAATCTTTGTCCGGCATCTGCTGTCTGAATAAATTTATCTGCCTGTACAATTACATTTTCCGAAGTAAGTTCTCCTGTACCAGCTTTTATTTCTAATCCGGATATTTTCTGACTGATTGCATAGATATTGCTTATAATCAGTATTAACGCAACAACCGCCTGATCAACCGCACTGGCCAGCTTTGTTGCAAAAGATCTTACTGCTGAGATAATACTGTCATGTCGTTCATGAAACCGGACTTCATCATACTCTATGGTATTATTTAACATGACAATCATCGTCATATTGAATGCTCCCTGCGAAAAGAAGATTAGAAAACCGATGATATTCAGTAAAACAACACTTTTTGGTAAAATGTAGCCTACACTCATAAAAAGCATATACCCAATGACCGTAATGATGGTAGCTGCAGTTATAATCTGATTTCGTGTGAATTTTGAGGAAAGCCACGCAAAAGATGCCTCTGATATTAGCGTTCCTAATCCATACATAATTGTAAACCAAAATACAAGACTGCCACCTACAGAATATCCAAATTCAAAATAAAAGAAATTCATTCCAATCATAATCAGAAGACCATTTCCGATTTGGAATAATAAACATGCAATTCCAATCACTATCAACTGATCATTTCTCAGGAATATATGAAACATATCTTTTAATGACAGTGTTCTCTTCTTTTCCGGTCTTTTTCTCTCTTTTACTCCAAACACTGTAAGTAGCTGGAAACCAATAAAACAAAAAGCAATCACAATCGCAGCCGTCCGATATGCCATAATCGCATTTCCAGCTACCATATCAGGGAGCAGACCTGCAACAGAAAACTGTCCGATACAGATAAAAATTCCCTGTACGGTTACCAGCCAGTTCCGTTCTCCAGGATCTGATGTAAGACTCGGCAACATTCCCCAATAGGCAATATCATTCATTGTGTAAGTCATTCCCCATAAAAGATATCCCACTCCAAAAAATGCAACAAATCCCCATCCTTCCGGCCTTACTGTAAACAAGCAGATAATTATCAGGCTGTTTAAAATTACTCCTATAAAAATCCAAGGTTTAAATTTTCCAGCTTTCAAATGCGAATTTTCAATAATAATTCCCATCATTGGATCATTAATGGCATCCCACAGCAGACACACTACCATAATTGCTGATATTACTGCATATTGGGCAACTGTCAGTTTCATCGTATATTGAATATATGTAAGAAGAAACATAGAGATAAGTGCATACGCCATATCTCTTCCGGTTGCTCCTATACAATAGCTCCATTTTGTGCGTTTATCCAATTTATTGTTTTCCATATACGACTCCCCCTCTCTCTATTTCTTCAGCAGTCTTTTAAAAGCCTGCAGATATTTTTTATTTGCATTGTAAACTAACATATCGATTAACTTCGGAGTTGCAATTCCACCACTGGTTGCAATCAGTCCTTCCAGATTTCCTTCTTCGACTCCCATTTTTACCATTTTAAAGGCCGGGTCCCGCTCTGATTTTCCCCCAAGTATAATCTTAAGTCCGATATGTACGACTCCACGAACAAATTTTCCAAACATGGAGACATTTACCACATCCTGATAGGAATCGTAAACCGTATACTCTCCACGCTTTTTTTCTTTGTCATGTTTTGGTTCACCGCCTAATAGCTGATAAAATTGTTCTGCACTGATTTCCATTCCATGTGGTTGCTCTCTAAAATAATCCGGAAACAGTTCTCTTTCATTTCTAAAATAACTATTTCCTACTACTTCCATATTCGCCTTTAATTGTAAATCATGTACCGATGCTCCGATACAGATCTGATATTTGCCGCTTAACATGGAAAAGGCTTTTTTCTCTACATCATAGACTGAAAAACTTCTTTCATCCAGCTCTAGTATAACTTCTTTTTCTTCTCCCGGATGCAGATATATTTTTTGAAATTCCTTTAGTTCTATATGGCTTCTGATAACATCTGATTCAATCGGGCAGATATATAACTGTGCTATTTCTGCTCCACTCACTTTTCCGATATTTTTAATTTTAAAACGAATTTGTATCTTTCCACCACTATATACTTCCGGTACATTCAATTCCGAATAGGAAAAAGAAGTATATGAAAGTCCATACCCAAACGGATATTTTACCGGAACATGGAATGTCTCATAGTAACGATAACCTACAAAAATGCTTTCCCTGTATTCTACATCATCATTCGGAGGTGCAAAATATCTCCATGCCGGAGTATCTTTTTCTGAAAACGGAATTGTCTCTGCCAATTTACCGGATGGATTCACCTCTCCACTGATTAAGTCAGCAACAGATTCCCCTACAGCCTGTCCTCCGAGGTACATGTGAAGAATTGCTCCTACATTCTTTTCAAAACTAAAATCCATAGGCGCACCACCGAAACTAATTGCTGCAATATGATCTTTTCCGACAGTTTCTGCAATTTCAGCCAACAGTTCTTCCTGAATATTTTGAGGGATTTTAAGATTTTTCCTGTCGTATCCTTCTCCTTCGTAAGATTCTGTAAGACCGATAAAATATAGAATCACACAATCTTTTTTTCTATATTCCTGTTTCAGTTTTTCTATCGTATCCTGTAATTGCTTTTCTCCTAATTCCTCCGTTTCATTCTGATATCCCTGTATATAAGTTACCTGATATCCTTTTTCACGTATTGCTTCAATCGCATTTGTCATCTTCGTCGGCTGGATATGACTGCTCCCACCTCCCTGAAATCGCATCTGCCTGGCAAGCTCTCCAATAATGATTACCTTCTTCTCTTTTACAATTGGCAAAACACTATTATTTTTCAAAAGCACTGCACTTTCATTTTCCAGTTTACGTGCCACCTGATTCTGTTCTTCCATATCTACCTCATAATTTTCTTCTATATTTTTATGAAGTGATACAAAATTCTGCAGAACATTCTTAGTCCAGTTATCCAGTTCCTGACCCGTAATCCGGCCATCCTTATACGCTTCTTTTAACACATTTGTGTGGAAGCCTTTCGGATCTGGCATTTCCAGTGTCAGACCATTTTTCATACAGCTTACAATATCATTTGCTGCTCCCCAATCCGACACCACACCACCTTGATATTTCCATTCTTTTCTCAGAACATCTGTCAGTAAGTATTTATTTCTTGCTCCAAATTCGCCATTAATCCTGTTGTATGAAGCCATTACAGAAGTCGGTTTTGCTTTTTTCACAACTTCTTCAAAAGCCGACAGATATATTTCCCTAAGAGTTCTTTCATCAATCTGGCTATTGGATGTCATTCGTCTTGTTTCCTGTGAATTAACAGCATAATGCTTTAAACTCGTACCTATTCCAAGGCTCTGTACACCTTCGATATATCCCGTTGCCAGCTTTCCTGTCAAATACGGATCTTCACTGAAATATTCAAAATTTCTTCCGCATAAAGGAGAACGCTTGATATTGATTCCGCAGCCTAGCACAATGGATATCTGCTCTTTTTTTGCTTCTTTCGTTCGCAATCGCTTCACCCATCTTTTTAACAATAGCAGGATTCCAACTGCAGGCTATTGCACTTGCAGTTGGAAAACAGGTTGCTGGCTTACTGGTTTCAATATCCCCAACCTTTTCCTGTTCCAGTTTTCGAATCCCATGTGGTCCGTCTGTCATCATAATAGAGGGGATTTTTCCATTACAGTCATAAGTATGCCAGTCACCAACACCGCCTAAAAGCCGGATTTTTTCATCTATTGTTAACTGTTCACATATTTTATCAATGTTCATCGCTTTTCCTCTCTTTTAATCTCTTAATTGCATTTTATCTATTTCCGGCATATAATTATATTGATTTATCGTGTTTTATGTCAATTTATCGTGTTTTTGACAGGAGGAATCACCTATGTATAAAATGAAGTCAGACATCAATTTTTCACTCACACATGAAATGTTGGAAAATGCAGAAAATGAACGGATACATACATCTTATGCACAGGAAAAAGCAATTCTCGAATGTGTTTCAAACGGAGATATTCACGCATTGGAGAATACCTATTATTCACTCCCAACAACTGTCTACGGAAAGATGACCTCTTCCAATTCCAAATTAAAATTACTTTTTTATGCAAGTATTGCTAATACAACTTTAGTTACCAGATATGCCATCGAAGGAGGACTTAATGAGGAAACTGCTTTTTCCTTAAGTGATGTATATATACGAAAAATGGAACAATGTACCGATGTTGACGCTTTAATGAAATTAAATGAACAGATGGCTATTGAATTTACGCTTCGTGTTGCAGAAGCAAAAAAGACGCCAAAAAACTACTATTCACCAGCTATTTCTCGCGTCATTGATTATATCTATCATGGTAAAAATAAAACTTTAACCTTAAATCAACTGGCATCTTTAGTTAATTTAACACCTAAATATCTGTCTGCCCTGTTCCATAAAGAAACCGGACAGACTCTTACTGTTTTTATCCATAAAGTTCTTATTGAAAAGGCACAGAATTTACTGGCATATTCCGACTATAGTCTGGATGAAATCAGTACTTACTTGAATTTTTCATCTCAAAGTTATTTTATTTCTATTTTTAAGAGATACACTGGTATAACTCCCGGACAATATCGTAAAATGCATCGCCAGATTAGTTGGTAAAATAGAAAATAAAATAAGAATATCGATGATTAAACGCTACTATCGCCAGAACTTTTCTCGTCTTGAAGATAAAAGAATCGTCAGTGGTGACAGTATGGAACCGGAATTTCACAGCGGAGAGATCGCGTGGGTATCACAGCAGGATACCCTATGTGATGGTGAGATAGGTATATTCGGACTGAACAATGAGGCTTATATCAAAAAGCTGAAAAGATATGCAGACAGACTCTATCTCGTATCACTAAACAGCAAATACTCTCCTATTGAGATAAAAGAGTCTGACCGTCTGGATGTATTCGGAAAAGTGGTCGGCAAAATTAATTCTAATGATGTACCAGATTACCGGTTTTAATGAATTATAACGAAAGAAGTGATTAAATGAAAATAATTAATAATCTTAAGGGAATACGGACACAGCGCGAAAAATCGCCCAAAAGCAGCTTGCCATGGACACTGGATATGATCCCCGCACTATCCGCCGCGTTGAGCTGGGCGAATGCTGTCCGTCCGCAGAATTCATGTTTGATATGTCCGACTATTTCGGAGTCCCGATTGAAGAAATATTTGCACTTGATAAATCTACAGAATCAGTACAGAGAGGAAAATAAAGATGAGCGATGCAGAGGTCAAAGATTTAAACCAGATAAGTAAGAAGGATATCTACCACACTCCATCCGGCAAATATATCCAGTTCATCCATGCATCATTCGAAAACGTTTGATGCGTGGGAACTCCTACCGGACGGAGTCATCACGGCTGAGAGCCAGAGCACTACTATTGAGACATTTGATGAATTTAAACAAAAATTATAGGTAAAACTAACATTAATCAAGTTATTCTTTGCTTATTCTAAACTCTAAAATGTATATACATGTGTATATCAATATTAATACATATGTATATACATAAATTAACAAATAACAGAACATTAAAGCAGTCGATTAGTGGCAACCGGCTGCTTTAATGATTTTTTAGTATGATGTCTTTTATAGTTACAATAATTTTTTGTATGAAACAATTATAAATAAAGTAACTGTCTCTTAGTATATCACTTTAAATAGGAAAAACAAATAATTTTATTTAAAATAAATACCAGCCGTTTGCAACCGACTGACTTTTTTGGAGTTTAGATTATAAAAAATGTTTGTTAAAAAAGGGATAGTGAGCGCTATTTTCGTTCCCACTCACATTTTTATAATAACATTAGTATGAAAAGTGCGCAACGTTTATATTATTTTTGAACAGGCTATATCGGCATACCGATATAGTCTGTTACGGTAAAGCATAATAAAAACTGACTAAATACAAATAGTTCGTAAAATATGTATTTTAAGAACTATTTGTATTTTTCATGATGGTATGGTATAATAGAGACATACAACTCTGAATTTGCTAAAGGAGGTGGTAAATATGTGGTGGTCTATTGGTGGTGGAATCATAATCTTTGCGTTAGGTATGTTTATCTTCTTAAAGCCGGGCTTAATATGGAAATTAACAGAAGAATGGAAATCTTATTGTGCAGATGAACCATCTGAGTTTTACTTGAAAACAACAAAAATAGGTGGTATTCTATTTGCCTTATTTGGAATTATTATGATTATGCTTCCGGTTATTTTGGAGTAATAAATTCAAGTTTGGAGAATTGAGAAAATCGGAAGTTGTGAACTTAGAATTAGAGGTGTTGAAAATGAAAATAATAATTATATTTATTGATTTACTGATGGCAACTGTTCTCTTTTTTGTTGGAAGATTTTTTATCAAATCAAGGAATACAGAAAGAAGTGTGCTGTTTTTATCAGGAGATTATACTGGATTAAATACAGAGAAAATATGCAGAGTTACTGGAAAACGGATTAAGACATGGGCAATGCTCTTTTGTCCTTGGCGGTATAATTGATTTTATCAAGGGCACAGGAATAATAATAGTTTCCGTTTTTTATTATCTTACTTTGTATTTCCATTTAGTTGATATGACTATAAATCGAGACAAGTACCGGGTATAAATTCAAGTTTGTGATGGTAGATAATATGGAATGGTTTAATGTTTTTGGGCATTTTTATTGCAGTCATTATGATACCTCCAATGTTGTATTTGCGATTAAGTGCAAAGATGGATTTGATAATAAGTGGACAATAAATATGTTGAGGTCACAGAACAAGTAGGGAGATTGGGTTGTTCGGATTCATGATAATCAATATTCCGGGAACTTGGTTCGGGTGGTGGTCTGACGAAACATTTGCAGTATATCTGATTGTAGATACCATATTGGTAATGCTTTATTGTGCTATTTGGATTATATGTTTTAAGAAAAACAGCATTTTCAGAGCATTAGCACTTTCTATTATTCCTTCAATGTTGTTCTTATTTAGTGGGATTATGAGTAGGTCAGTGCGTATTGATTTTGTGCATCAGTATTATTTTAAATTCAAGTCATATTGTGATTTCATATAAAAATGTAAAATGATATTTACAAATTTGAATTTGAAAACCATAAAATTATGAGTGATTATTGCTCTCCATAGGTTATCAATAAAATCCTCCAAAAGCCTTGAAAATAAAGGATTTATCGCAATGTGTTCACCTTATCCTTTTATATGATTTCACACAAGTTTACTCTTTCCCTGCCTACTTATAAGGGCAAAATCAAGGGCAAGAAAATCTCATAACAAGATATAACAGAGTGTGGCAATCGGAGAACTGTGACATATGTGCGAATATATTATAACGGAGGATTTTTTAATGGACAAGTATATTTATGATGAAAGCAACGGTTTATGGTATGAGTTGCAGGGAGATTATTATATTCCTTGCATTACTTTACCAACCGAAAAAGAACACAAGTTTATCGGCTTATGGGGACAGCGGTACAAACGCTATTTACAGGAACATAAACGAGCAGTTTACACCACGCTGCTCACAAGCGGAAAATTGAACGGTTATCTTGCTGATATTGACGAACAGGCAATGGATATGATGTTCCGATTGGTTGAGCAAATGGCTGACAAGGAAGGTGTGACTGAGCAACTCAAAGCGGAAAACCCGATGTTGTGGGTTGTAAGAATGAACGAGATACAGGCAAGGGCAAGAGAAATAATCAATAGAGAAATTATATACACATAAAAGATTAGAGCGGCAGGGAGAAATCTCTGTCGCTTTATTCTTGCCCTTGACAATAAGGCACAACTATTATATACTGTACTTGTAGATGTAATACACTATATAATAGCAAGTAACAGAATGGCGGTGGAATTTTGGATATTGTTGTAAGCAATAAGGCAAGCCGACCTTTGTACGAACAAATTTCTACACAAATCAAGGCGGCAATTATGAGTGGTGAATTGAAAACAGGTGAAGCCATTCCGTCTGTAAGGTCATTGGCAAAAGTCCTTGCACATTAGTATTTTAACGGTACAAAAAGCATGCCATTACAAGAAGATGGATTTATAGAGTCAAAGCTGGTAAAGGGTGCTATGTATCGGCACAAAATCAGGACTTTTATCTTGAGGAACAACAAAAGAAGATAGAGGAACACTTTACAGACGCAATCGAAGTGGCAAGGGCAAGTGGAATATCACTTGATAAACTAATCAATTTACTGACACTTTTATATCAGGAGGACGAATAAATGAGCGAAAATATTTTAGAAGTTAAAGGTTTGACAAAAGATTACGGTGATTTCGTTCTTGATAAATTGACCTTCACTGTACCTAAAGGCGTAATTATGGGACTGATTGGAGAAAATGGTGCAGGAAAATCAACAACTATTAACTGTATTCTTAATGAAATATCAAAGACAGATGGAAATATTGAAATTTTCGGAAAGGATTATCTCTCTGAAGAAATTGAAATCAAAGACAAAATAGGCGTTGTATTTGATGAAAACCATTTCCCAGATATATTTACACCAAATGAAATTGGAACATATATGTCGGGAATATATTCAAAATGGGAACGAAATACTTATGTCAATTATCTCTCGAAGTTTGAACTTCCTGCTGATAAAAGGGTAAAGGATTTTTCTAAAGGTATGAAAGTTAAGTTGGCTTTTGCTGTGGCACTTTCGCACAAAGCAGAACTTTTAATTTTGGACGAAGCAACAAGTGGTCTTGACCCTATTATCAGAGATGACATTTTAGATATTTTGATTGACTTTGTTCAAGACGAAAATCATTCGGTATTGGTATCTTCTCATATCATAAGCGATTTAGAAAAAGTGGCAGATTATATTACTTTTATTCATAAGGGGAAATTGGTTTTCACCCACTCAAAAGACGAATTAGTTGATAATTACGGTGTAATGAGTTGTGGTGCTATGGTTTTTGACAACTTAGATAAATCAGAGATAATCGCTTATAGGAAAGAGGATTATCAATACAAAGTGCTTGTAAAAGACCGTCACATTGCCGAGAAAAAATATCCAAAAGCGATTGTTGTTCCAGCCGCAATCGAAGAAATTATGCTTTTCTATGTAAAGGGGGAAATGAAATGAAAGGGCTATTAACAAAGGATTTTCTTACAATTAAAAAGAAATATGGCTTACCTCGTGTGATTATGGATATAGCCATTATTATTGCGTTAATGTTCATATTGGAAAAAAGCGGAACAATATATATCAGTTTTTTACTCATTCCTATTGAAATAATGTCAATGATTATCTCCCTAACAACTTGTGACGAGCAATGGAAATGGGGGAAATATGCTGTATCACTTCCTGTATCTAAAAAACAGATTGTATGCAGCAGATATGCTTGTGCGGGTATTTTGTCCTTAATTGGCTTTGTGGTTGCACTCATTGTAAATTCTGCCTCATATATTCTGTTTCCACAATATGCATATGGTTTTTATCTCTTTATGTCCTGTGCTTCATTTGCACTGACATTATTGTTTTTGGCATTTGTTTTGCCATCAAATTACTCGTTAGGTGTTAATGCTGGATTTGCGACAATGTTTATCTTAATTATACTGCTTGTTGTTTTGGGCTTATGGACTAAGGCAACAAATAATTCAATTATGTGGTTTGTTGTAGAGAATTTTGAAGTAAGCATTGCTATTGCAGGAGTTTCTGTTGTTGCAATATGCGGGTTGTCTTTTGTACTGTCAAACTTGTTTTTCAGAAAAAAATATATATAGTTAGGAGTAAGAAATGAGAAAGTGTATCAGATGTGGATGTGAAATGAAAGAAAATTGTGCTGTAAAAATTGAAGGGGCGGGATATGGAATTGTTTTATCATCTGATGAAAACAAGTTATTTGGTGGTCGAATAGGAAAGCCTAAAGTAGCCATTTGCCCTGAATGTGGAGAAGTGTCTATTTATCTTGAAGATTTGGATAGATTAAACTAATCCCTTCTTTTTCTACGATAATGTTATGTACGCCGCCGCTATGGGTAAAACCGTAACGGCGGTTTTTCAATGCTACCTGCTATCTCTGTCAATGGATTTTTTATACTGTCTTTGCGGTGGTTGCTGCTTGTTGCGTTCCTGTATCTCACGCAGATGTTTTAACACGCTCTGCCTTTCGGGCGGTCTGTGCTGTTCTTTAGTGGCAGCTGTCGGCTTCCTGCTGACTTGGTATTCCCACTCGGCAAGGTCACGGTTGTACTGCTCTACAACGCTTTCCATTTCTCGGAAAGTACGCATAAATACCTGCACATCAGGATAACCGTCCGCTTTGAGTGTATCGGGGATTTTATCCAGCCTGTCGGCAATTTCCACTTCGGTTTCTTTGATTTTTACCTCCAACGCTTTTCGTTCTTTACCTTTGAAAAGCCCCTTTGTATCAGCAAGCTGCTGTTTCAAGTGCGGCAGAACTTTGTCCTGCAAGTTTTTAATTTCCTTTGCCTTATCCTGTACTTTTATCATCAGATTTCGCATATGACGGAACTCTGCCATATCAATATCAAGTGTAGGCTTGGGTGGCATATCCTTTTCCCGAATAAGGTTTTGCAGAAAATCTTTTGCCTTTGCCACAATCCCACGGAACAGATTAGGAAGCCAGCCTTTGCTTTTAATTGACTGGCTTGCTTTTTCGTGTATCTCGGTCTGCTTGACTTCTAAAATCTTTGCTTCGGAAATACCCGATAACAACGCCATATCCGCTGTCCTGTTCCATTCCTGCCTTGCGGTATTGTCCGCTTCAATCTCGGCGGCTTTGGGATTGTTCTTGCCGATTTTCTTGGTGGGAAGATAAACGCTGTTCTTATCAAATACCTTTAACTGCTGTTCGGGATCGGAGATATGCCGATTGATAAGGTCGGTGTAAATCTCTTTTATCTCCCGAAGAAAAGGCTCGCTTTTGAATTTATCATCTTTCACGGTAAAGAGGTGGCTTTCGTAAACCTCGCCCTTTTTAATGACTGTACAGCCTTTGCGTATCTGCCCGTCCTCCCCTGTGATTTCTTTCTTGGTGCGTACCCTTTTGCCCGTTTCATCATAGAACACGCTGCGTGTGGCTCTCTTGATGTCAGGCTCAGGAAGCAGTTTTCTTTCGCTGAAGATAAGATGGATATGATAATTGGTTTTGCGTTTGTTGTGGTGGAGGGCTGACACGCACTCCACACCATATCTCTTGCGGAACTCCTCCGTAAAATCTTCAAGGACTTCCTGCGGCTCGTATCTTGTATAAACTTCGGGCAGGGCGATAATCAATTCCCTTGCTTCGATACATTTGCCCTCTGTGCCGCTCCGCTTAAACTCCTGCTGGCTTTCCCTTGCAAGGTTACTCCAAAATTCATTGTCGGCGGTGCGGTAGGTGGCATAAAGGTTTTCCTGCTTTGCGTGGCTTGTGATATAGGATATTCTTCCCTTGACATTGGATAGCTTCGACATCTGTATAAATGAATGTCTTGCCATATACTCCTTCCTCCCGTGACGGGCATACTCTTTTTGCAACCGAGAAATCGGTTGCCGCTGTTTCGGCGGCGTAAGCAGACGGACAGCGAAGAAAACAGCGGGCTGTTTTCTTCTGTATCATAGCGGCGGTGCATTGCCCGAAGCGATGGTACAGTGCCCCCTGCAAGGGCGAAATACCCAGAGTACAAATCGAAGATTTGTGCGAGGGGTGTATTTCGCTCTCAAACGCCGAGGGCTTGGAGAATGGTTATTCTACTTTGCGGACATCGTTTTCATTCAGCAGGTTTCTTCCCTGATTGACGCTCATAAATCGCTCTAAAGTATCCCTGCGGATAATCGCTTTTCTTCCGACCTTGAGGACGGGAAGTTTGCCCCAGTCTACCAACTTACGCATTGTATTTCTTCCGATACCCGTACATTCTGCTGCTTCTTCTATGGTTAAACCCATTTTGATGTTGCCCATTTTATCAACCTCCTTTCAAAACACGCATTTTGCAACTATGTATCTGTAATTATACTTATTTTGATACCTCTTGTCAACTCGTTTTGCAACTTATTAAGAAATATTTTTGTCTATTATTAAATTTATGGTTGCAAAATAGGTTTTACTGTGCTATACTATCAGCAATAGGAGGTGAAAGCCTTGAAAAAAGAAATTACATTCACCGCAAAACAGGTCGGTGAACGAGTGAAAGAACGCCGAACAGAATTAAACTTAACAATGCCCGAACTTGGTAAGCGTGTCGGGGTAAACAAATCTACCATTCAAAGATATGAAGCGGACGGAGTAGACCCGAAGCGTACAATGATTATCAACGGGCTGGCAGAAGCACTCCTGACCACTCCCGAATGGCTGACAGGACTTTCCGAAGATAAGGAATATGACAGCCGCACTTTATGTGCAAGGGATATGGAGGAACATATCAAAAAATATCTTGATACGGTTTCTTCTGTGGTAAAGGGAGAACCGCACCAACAACTGCTTACCACATTCCTCGGAAAGATGATTGACCTCTATACGGTTATGACTTATCACTTTGCAGACGCAATGGCTGAGGTTGACCGTGTAGCGGAGGACGAGGGCTTAAAGCAGTCCTTACGCCGCTATGCGATTGAGTCAGGGGCGATTATGGAAAGGGTTTACCGTAAAGAAATGGAACTTCCTATCGAGAATATGAAGCAGTTTTTAGATGGGATTTTACATATCTACGATGAGGGACGCACCGCTGTAAAGATGGGCGACCTGTTCGGGATAGTGACAGCAGCCGAAGAAAGGGTTGCTGAAAAAGAAAAATTCCGTGGCACTTTGACAAGTGAAAATGCCGATTGACATTCATCGGCATAAGTGACACTATTACTTTACGCACACCATATGTCACAGTCCCGATTGCCACGGATAGAAAGGAGAAATTTATCTATGGCAAAAGGTTCTGTAAGAAAAAAAGGTAAAAAGTGGTACGCACGCTTCTATATCGAAGATGAAAGCGGCAGAAAAGTACAGAAAGAGTTTGTGGGAACAGAAAGCAAGTCTGAAACAGAAGCCCTGCTCAGAAAAGCAATCGCTGACTATGAGGAAAAGAAATTCGTTGCGAAGTCTGAAAACATCACAGTTGGTATGCTGCTCGATCTGTGGGTGGAGGAAGAACTGAAACCCGGCAATCTCAGCAATGGTACGGTAATGTCCTATCAGGGAACGGTCAACCGTATCAAACAGCACCCGATAGGAAACCGAAAGCTGAAAACCGTAACCGCCGACCATTTACAGGCGTATATAGACTTTCTCAGCTTTGGCGGTACAAATCCTGACGGTACAACCGCAAAGGCACTCAGCAAAGGGTATCTCCGATTGTTTTCGGCTGTTTTACAAGGGGCGTTCCGTTTTGCGGTATTCCCGAAAAGACTGATAACCTTTAACCCGATGCAGTATGTGGTATGGCGAGGAAAGAAAGAAGAATGCGAACTGTTCTCGGACGAGGACGGAGAAACTGCCTCCACACCAACGCTCAGCTACGAACAGTATCAGAGATTAGAGGACTTCCTGAAAAAGAAAAACAATCCTGCACTTCTTCCTATACAGATAGCCTATTATACAGGTTTGCGTATTGGAGAGGTCTGTGGTCTGACTTGGCAGGACATTAACCTTGAAGAACAATATCTGACAGTACGCCGCAGTATGCGTTACAACGGGGCAAGGCACAAAACAGAAATAGGGGCAACAAAGCGTAAAAAAATCCGCACCGTGGACTTTTGCGATACGCTTGCCGCAATCCTGAAAACTGCGAAAACAGAACGGCACAAAAACCGTTTTCGATACGGGGAACTGTACAGCCTTAATTACTATTTGGAGGTCAAAGAAAAAGACCGCACCTATTATGAGGTTTACAGTCTGCCGAGGTCGGAGGAAGTCCCAGAGGGGTACAAGGAATTATCCTTTGTCTGCCTTAGACCTGATGGGGCATTTGAAGCACCGAGTACGGTGGGGATTATGTGCAGGACAGCGAGAAAAAAGGTGGAGGGATTGGAGGATTTCCACTTTCATATGCTCAGACACACCTATACAAGCAATCTGCTTTCAAACGGTGCAGCACCTAAAGATGTGCAGGAACTTCTCGGACACGCTGATGTCAGTACCACAATGAACATTTACGCTCACGCTACAAGGGAAGCGAAGCGTACTTCCGCAAGACTGCTGGATAAGGTAATCGGCGGAGAATAAAAATTTCCCTTGTTTCGGCTCATAAGGGCAAAAACAAGGGAAAATACATAAGGTTTGAACATTTAATAGGCGATATGCCTTGAAAATACAGGGTTTATAGAGGATTGAATAGATAAACTTGAATTTGTAAAGGAGATATACAACATGAAGAAAGTCTGCTTAGCGGTTTTGCCAGCTTTAACAATAGTGTTAGAATTATTACCCTTTGGAGCAGTTTGTATTTTTGCAACATCTCCAACAGAAAGAGTAAAAGAAACATTCTCATACTTTAGCCTTACACCGTTTGGCATGCTCCACTTATTACAGCCAGATGTTCCATCACTTTCATTGAAAAAGAAAGGTGTTCTCAAAGCATTGTTTGTCCTTTCCATTATTACGGTAGTTATTTCTCTTTTGCCATTGATGTATGGCTTAAACTACTATACCCTTGTAGGAGCCTTTATAACAGTAACACTTGTAATAGAAAGTATTTTGGCTAAGATACAACAAAAGTAAAGCGATAACTTTCAGTTTGCAAAACTGACCAAAAATACAACCAGTTCGTAAAATAACACTTTTACGAACTGGTTGTATTTTTGTCAATTTTGAAAACATAAATTTAGCTGTTAAAAACTTGCAAAATATCATTTCCAACTATTCCTGTTAATTAGGCTTCTTGTTCATTTGTAATTTTCTTAGCATTGACATAGTATTTTCAAGTGTTATCTATCATAGGAACATTCACCACTTTGTCTGAATCATGATGGAAAGCTTTCCCTGTTTTATTTTAGTATCGGTCTGGATTCTCTCTCATAAAGATAAATTCTGCTACAGAGCGGTCATATGTTTTAATGTGTCCAAATAGCCAATCGATTACATTTTTCTGTACAAGTTCACTAAACTGTTCTGTTGGTCCTTCATAATCCTGAAGGTATTCTTGCAGTTCCTGAATTGTCTTTTTAAACTCTTCATGTTTTTCGTGATGTTTTTCATACTCTGGATAACCAGCATTTTGCTGAAGCTTTTCCTCTTCTTTGAAATGAAAGTTAGTATACTCATCCAGATAATCCAGCATTTTGATTGCTTTTAGCTTGCTGTCGCCATTTTGACATGCAGTTACAAAGTTCTGGATACGTTCAATCAATTCTTTATGCTGTGTATCAATTGTTTTATTTCCTGTTATTAAATTGTCATCAAAAGTAATATTTAAATCATAAGTCATAATCTGGTCTCCATTTCTTTTTTATTTTCTCTTGGATTCTTTTTGTGTCTGTCAGTTTCACATCTAAATTTTCTGCTTACTCTTCTAAAGGAACAAAAACATCTTTTCCAAATCCATAGATTGGGCATACCCAGTGCTCTGGAATATCCTCAAATGTAATTTTGGAGCGATATCTATTTTTAGATTGCCTACTGCTGGTTCATAAATATAGCCACATTGTTCACATTCATATTTTTTCTTAGTTTTCTATGCTTGTATTATACATGATAATTTTTTTTTTTTCAATAACATTAATAGTCGTTATTTTTATTCCAAAAATTAATTTCATAATAAAAATGTAAAGGAGAGGGTCAACATGATTACAACAAGAGAATTTTTTGAACATGATGCTGAAGACATTATTAATAACATTGAAAGCATTTATTCAGTGCAAAGAAAAAAGCAAATAAATATCTTTTTGAGCCATTTCCAAGTAAAGATGAGCTTTTAGATAAATACGAAGCTGGTCTTGATTCTCCATACGAGGATTTATCTGATATCGACAATTTATCTGACGAGGAACAATCTACAATAATTACGGAGCAGAAAGCACGCATCTCAAACGTATATAATAAGATTCAGAAAGAGAGGGAAGCATTTATGAAAACAGTCGGCTAATGTAGTCTTGCACATTTTCTTTACTAATGTTATTATAAGAATGTAAGTGGGAACGAAATAGCACTCACTATCCCTTTTTTTTAAACATTTTTTCAAAAACTAATCGAGTAGGAGGCGGTGACTAACCGCCGTCCTCTCACAGCACCGTACGTACCGTTCGGTATACGGCGCTTTCAATAGTTGACGTGCACAGACTGATAGGCTGTGGCTAAATCGTAAAAGCCACTGTTTATCAGTCTTTCTTTATTCAGCGCCCAAATCACAGCTTTGTTATTGCTGATATACCAATACTTTCTGCGACTGTTTGCTATTGTTGCCGCATAGTGTTCTGGGATTCCCAGCTTGACTAGATTTTTATATTTCGTTCTAGGTTTCTTCCACTGTTTCCATATGCACATGCGTATTCTGTGATAGAGCCATCCGTTGATATCATCTATGTTGTTCTTCATGCTTGCAATTCCGTAGTAGTTAAGCCATCCTCTTGCATATACTTTGATTTTCTCAAGGCTTGGCTTGATTGACTGACATCGCTTACGGGAAGATAACTCCTTCAGTCTGACTTAAACTTCTTCCATGACTTCGGATGAACTCGGACATATATGCCTTTTCCGTTCCTTCCCAATGCAAAGCCAAGGAATTTAAAATTTCGGATTGCAAACACGCTGACTGTACGGCTCTTTTCTCGGTTGACTGTAAGTTTCAGCCTCTCCTCAAGATATTTTGTACTGCTTTCCAAGAGTCTCTCTGATGCTCGCTTGCTCTTTGCAAGAAGCACGATGTCATCTGCATATCTTATGCATGGAACACCTCTTTTCAGGTATTCCTGGTCGAACTCATTGAGGTAGATGTTTGCCAGCAATGGTGATAGATTTCCACCTTGTGGTGAGCCTTCCTCTGTGTCAATGACCACTCCGTTTTCCATTACACCGCTTTTCAGATAGCGCTTTATCAACTGTACTACACGTTCATCTTTTACATTCTTTCGTAGAAGATTGATGAGAATTTCGTGATTAAGAGTATCGAAGTACTTTGACAAGTCAAGGACTACAGCGAATGTATAGCCTTGTTCTGCATACTCTTTAACCTTGGTATTGCATCTTTTGCACTTCTGTTCGGACGATAGCCATAGCTACCATCTGCAAACAGCGGTTCATAGATTGGCACCAACTGTTGGGTTATTGCCTGTTGAAGTGTACGGTCTATCACTGTTGGTATGCCAAGCTTTCGCACACCACCATCTGGTTTGGGAATTTCAACTCGTCTTACTGGAGACGGAGTATACTTTCCACGATAAATGCGGTCAGTTATCTCTTGTTGATGTTCCTTTAGATATGGAAGAGCCTCTTCAATGGTCATGCCATCAATTCCCGGCGCTACCCTTGTTTGCCTTAACTCTCTTATACGCTCTGTTAAAGTTGTCTTTATACAGTATCGTTTCCAAAAGTCTCGGCTGTGCACTGTCTCTTTCTTTCCATATCCGATTGAATGACCTGGACGCTTTCACATACCCTTCATGTTCCGCATTATCTCTTTGCGAACAGCCATTGTTTTCAATGTTTTCTGCCATAGACGGTCATTCCTCCTTTCTCGGTCATACTCAAGACTCCTACTGATTCGGTCCTTCACCTCTCGGCTACTATGACCTCTGCTGACTTCTATGCGTTCAGCATTGCTTTATGCAATGGTTACCTCTTTCAAGGCATACCACAGACCTCCCCTAGGTACCACACGTTTCTTCCATCCATCTGCCTCATTTATCATGCATGATTCCGTGTAGTTATTGGGCTTTAACATGGGTTGCTGTCTTACCCACATGCATGACCTCATATGAGATTTCTGTTCGTCAGACCAGAGATTTGCCCGTGAGTTGGTATATTCCTCACATCCAGCTTCCTTCAGATTCCATCTCACGATGGACACCCTTGCCTTCGGCTATATCCTTCCCACTACCGGGCGGATTCGGGACTTTAACCCGTTAGAAACGTGCGCCGCTAGGCGCACAACTTCCCAAAAGCCAGCCGTTTGCAACCGGCTGGTATTTATTTTAAATAAAATTATTTGTTTTTCCTATTTAAAGTGATATACCTGTGACCAGGAAAAAGAGCGTATATTGATTGATTTAAGTGAGTTGTATAAATAAAAGAGTACTACATTTAAATATGTTTGTCATAACTGGATATAGCTTCAAACTATGACTAACCGCAAAAGAAATGTATTATACAAAGTCATAGTGACATGGTAGGATAACCCTAGAAAACGAACAGAAAAACACAGGAGGTTATCAATATATGAGTACATTAAAGACACCATTTCGCTATGATTTTGTAGGAAGCTTTTTAAGACCAGAAAAGCTTAAAGCAGCAAAAAAAGCGTTTGAAGGAGGAACAATCACACAGGAAGAACTCGACCGCGTGACGGATGCGTGCGTGACAGAGATCGTTGCAAAGCAGAAAGTAGCAGGATACCATGCGATTACAGATGGGGAATTCAGAAGAAAATTCTGGCATCTGGATTTTATGTGGGGATTTGAAGGAGTTACCCATGAAAAAGATGGTGGCGGCGTACAGTTTAACGGAGAGATGGCAGACCTTGAGGCTACTTATCTGGTGGGAAAGGTAAAAGCAAAGGTGCATCCGTTTGTAGAGTATTTCAAATTCTTAAAGCAGTTTGAAGATGAACAGACCGTTGCAAAGTATACCATTCCGGCACCGGCGCAGATGTATCAGCAGATGATCGTTCCGCAGAACATTGAGCAGACAAGAAAATTTTATGCGACAGATGATGAATTGATCGAGGATATCGGTAAGGCATATCAGGATGTGATCAAACAGTTCTATTCAGCAGGATGCCGTAATCTGCAGCTTGATGACTGTACCTGGGGTGCAATTGTCGGAGATGCTGCAAAGCAGAGATACCAGTCACTTGGTGTTGATATTGAAGAGGTAAAGGCACGGCTTTTGAAAGTAAATAATCTGGCACTGGAAGGAAGACCGGAGGATATGGTGATTACTTCCCACATTTGTCGCGGAAATTATCACTCTACATTTTTTACAAGTGGACCATATGATTCTGTAGCTGACTATGTATTTGCCCAGGAGCATGTGGACGCATTACTTTTGGAGTATGATGATGCGAGATCCGGTGGTTTTGCACCGCTTGCAAAAGTGTCTCCGGACAAGAAAGTTGTACTTGGACTTATTACAACAAAGAAACCGGAACTGGAAGATAAGGATAAGGTGATCGCAAGAATTCACGAAGCAGAAAAGTATATTCCGCTTGAGCGTCTATGCTTAAGTCCACAGTGTGGATTTGCATCCTGTGAGATTGGAAATAAGATCACAGAGGAACAGCAGTGGGCAAAACTTGCACTTGTAAAAGAAATTGCAGAAGAAGTTTGGAAATAGAATATTGTTTCACGAATAAACCCCGTATAGATTGTCTATAATAGAAAATCTGTACGGGGTTTTCTGGTATATCTGCAACATCTTTACACATTTCCCAATCAAAACCAGCTTTTCTCTTGGGATAGCTTCCCATAGCTTAGTTTCAAAAGAATCATCACTTAAACACATAAACGATTCTTAGCATTTCCATAATCCATGCAGGTTACAATATGCATATACTTCTTCTACCTGCTCACCATCGCAAAGAGAGAAATCTGCTACCGGCTCCTGTCCCGGAGTTAGCTGCTTTCTGTAAATACCCTGATTTGTATTTAATGTAATCCACTCAATGAAATGCTCTTCAAGCATTGGATGTTTTGTTTCTCCGACTACAACATGAACATGCTGTTTGTCCACTGTATATACAGGAACATGCTTCTCTACAGCAGCATCTGTCACTCCGGCCTTTAACTCGTGCATAGCTTCGCCACAACATATTACCGGCACGCCCTTATCCTTTACCATTTCAATAATGTTTCCACAGTGATTGCATACATAATATTTTACTTCCATCTTTTTTCTCCTTCCATGTGTAAAAAATAAAATCTAAATTGCTTCTATAACTTTTTTAAGAATCCGCCGATCCATTGAGCTTTAATGCTTCTTTGGAATTATCTCATATCTTTAATAATTCTCTTCATGTACTTCAAAATAGCTCTGAGGATGATTACATACTGGACATACATCAGGAGCTTTTGTTCCTACCACAATATGTCCACAGTTACGACATTCCCATACTTTGACTTCACTCTTTTCAAATACCTGTGAAGTTTCAATATTCTTAAGAAGTGCACGATATCTTCCTCATGGTGCTTCTCTAATCTCTCATTTATGCTGAACAATTTGCAGCAAGTCTCAGGGAATCCTTCTTCCTCAGCTGTTTTAGAAGTCACATCATACTATGTCCACTCATAATTTTGCCTCTGTCACGCTGCCGCCAGGTTTTCCTTTGTATCACCAATTCCTGCTAATTCCTTTGAACCACATCTTTGCATGTTCTTTCACATCTGCAGTCTTTAAAACAATGCTGACATCTGCTCGTAACCTTCTTTTTCGCTGCACCAAAATAGGTATAATTTATTTCCTTGCCTGTGATTCCTGCAAATGCTCTCCTGTAAATTCTTCTCTGTCTGTGTGTTCCTGCTATTTGTTTCTGCCATCTCTTTTACCTCCGTTTCTTTACTACTTTTCAAAATCTGATGCCGGGTGCTTGCACAAAGGACATATAAAGTCATCCGGTAATTCCTCGCCTACATATTCATATCCGCAAATTCTGCAACGCCATATTGTCTGGACTGTCCCTCTGTTTTCTCCAACCTCCTGTGGCTAGGGCTTATTATTCTGATAATAATCATATGTTACTAGTTGAATATTGCTTAAAACTTCCATATCGGTTATCTCACCTGATAAACATCGTATGTGAACCAAATCTTCAGTTTTATTAACTGTTACAGAAATGTATGCATTTGTTCCTTCTGTAATATAATAAATACCATTTTCTCCCCTGGAACACTTTTCAAATGTTTCAAACTTATTTGTATCCCTTCCTGATTGGAAGCCAAAATGTTTAAACAATTCAAACTGTGCATTCTGACTCAGGACTGATACTGTAAATTTTCCTGTTCTGCTAATGCTATCAAATGGCACTCTGCCTTATTGACGCAGATACTTAACTGGTTTGGTTCCGAAGCTGCCTGTATGGCTGTATTAATAATACATCCATTGTCTTTTTCATCTTCCCTTGCAGTCAGTACAAACAATCCATAACTCAGCTTATACATTGCTTTCCTATCCATATTTTCCTCCCTTTATCTTCTCCATGTATTTTAAATGGTATTCTCTAAATAGCCATTTATTCTTATTAATTAGGATTAATTGTCCATAATTATTATATAGTATTATAGTACTTTAGTCAATATAAAACAGTAATCATTCCTATTTTACAAATTTAATATTATCCTTTATTTCCAAAGAAACGCAAAAAATCAGGTTTAAAATTCATTAAATATCTAGTATTTATGTATCATAAAAAGTACAGCCTATTTATTGAGAATGCTTATTTTATCTGATACAATAAGGAAAATTGAGATTTTATTTTATAAGGAGGAATCAATAATGAGAGGTGTCGAAACCCGAATTCAGGAAATCAGACATAAAATCTTTACTGAGGTTGCACGTATGGCTTATCATACAGAATGGCCTGTTAAAGAACGTATGGAAGCTCTTCCATACAAGATTATTCCCGGCGAAAAAGGAAATTTCAGGAACGATGTATTTTTGGAGCGTGCTATAGTCGGAGAGAGGCTTCGTCTGGCAATGGGTCTGCCTTACCGCAGTGCTGCAGAGCATTCACCTATATCAGATGGAATCGAGGCTGCCGACAAAGATGAAACCTACTATACACCGCCTCTTATCAATGTTATAAAATTTGCCTGTAATGCATGCCCTGAAAAAAGAGTACATGTTACAGACGGCTGTCAGGGATGTCTGGCTCATCCATGCATGGAGGTATGTCCAAAAGATGCCATATCGCTGGATCGCACAACCGGAAAATCTGTAATTGACCAGGAAAAATGCATAAAGTGTGGTCGCTGTGCAAGCGTATGTTCATATAATGCAATTATTGTTCAGGAACGTCCATGTGCAAAGGCCTGTGGCATGGATGCCATTTCTTCTGACGAAAACGGCAAAGCAAATATCGATTATGACAAGTGTGTTTCGTGCGGACAATGCCTTGTCAACTGTCCTTTTGGTGCGATTGCTGATAAATCCCAGATTTTCCAGACTATCAGAGCTATACAGTCCGGTGAAAAGGTCTATGCTGCAGTTGCTCCTGCATTTGTTGGACAGTTTGGTCCAAAAGTTACTCCCGGAAAGCTACGTGCAGCCATGAAGGCTCTTGGTTTTGCAGATGTATTTGAAGTAGCTATAGGTGCAGACCTCTGTGCCAAGCAGGAGGCCGAGGACTTCCTGAAAGAGGTACCGGATGAACTTCCTTTCATGGCAACCTCATGCTGTCCGGCATGGTCTGTCATGGCTAAAAAACTCTTCCCTGAGCATGCAAAATGTATCTCAATGGCACTTACACCTATGACACTCACTGCACGTCTTATAAAGCAGCATAATCCAGATGCGCGCGTGGTATTTATCGGACCATGTGCTGCCAAAAAACTTGAAGCTATGCGACGCAGTGTACGAAGCGAAGTGGACTTTGTACTCACCTTCGAAGAGATGACCGGTATTTTTTCCGCAAAGCATGTGGACCTTGAAAACATCGAGGAAGACCCTGCAGGTGTCAGCGATGCTTCAACAGACGGAAGAAACTTTGCAGTCGCAGGAGGTGTGGCACAGGCTGTTGTTAATGTCATAAAACGTGATCATCCGGATCAGGAGGTAAAGGTAGCAAATCAGAAGGTTTAAAGGAATGCATTTCAGCTCTTAAACTTGCAACTTTAGGGTATCCGGATATCTGCTTGAGGGTATGGCATGTCCTGGAGGTTGTGTTGCCGGTGCTGGAACCATGCAGGCAATTAAGAAATCACAGACTTCTGTCGGATTGTATGCAAAACAGTCTACTCATAAAACATCAAGTGAAACTGAGTATATCAAGGAGCTTGACAAGCTTGTAGATTAATATCAATAAAAAAGAGGATATATGGATATGTATAAATCCATATGTCCTCTTTTTTATTACAGGTTATCTTATATAAAATTAGTAATAGTTATTATTTTCAAATTATATTCTCTTGATAACTTAAAATAATTATGCTATTTTGCGTTCAAAAACATATTTACTATCTGATGATAAATCAGACCTGAATATATAACCAAGCCTGTCAAACTTTTTTATATCATCAGGATTTTCAATATCATTTTCCGCCATGAATCGAACCATCTCACCACGAGCCATCTTAGCATAAGTACCTTTTGTTACCAGTTTAGTTCCGGCTTGTTCGCAGAATGAAATTGTAATATATTTATCCTTCGGTGTAAGATACTTTTCTATACATTTAGAATATTCCTTTGATGCAAGATTAATTATAATTCTGCTTTCATCAATTACTGAACGATACAGTATATCATTACTGTACAACAGATTTTTTCATCTCCTATTTCGACCTTTGCCTGCATTTCCAAGCGATATGGCGTTACTCCGTCCATAGGTTTTAAAACACCATAAAAAGCTGATAATATTCTCAAATGATTTTGTACATACTCAAACTGACTATTTTCAAACACGGATGGTGCCATATATTGAAAAGCAATTCCTTCATATGATAAAACAGCCGGTGTGAGCATATGGTGGTATATATCCATATTTTGCAATCTGTTAAAGTTCAGTTCTGCAATTTTTCATTACATTTCCAGATAGTCTTCAGTTCTTCTTTGATCTTTACGTTCAGCCAACTTTGTATCTCTAATGTTTTATCAATATAGACTGGCAATCCATCCGGTGCTATGCTGTCAGTATCTGTAATCATCTTTTTGCAGGGGATAATATTATCTTCATTAATCAATTCTTAAGCATATTCTCAGGGTCATTTGCTGCTTTGACTTTATCATTGGCTTTAATGATAACTCCCTGTTCATTGATAAGATACGTTGTTCTTACCACACCCATAGAGACTTTTCCATAGTTTTTCTTTCCATACATCATATGCTTCAATGACTCTTTGCGCTCCGGATCTGAAGAGTAAATGCCAGTCCGTATTTTTCTTCAAATCTCTTGTGGACGCTACAGAGTCCTTGCTTATCTGAGAATAACAGCCCTTCTCAGTAAACTGTGGATAACGCTCAGAAAAGCCACATGCCTGCTTCGTACATCCTGGTGTATTATCCTTTGGATAAAAATATAAGATTACTTTTTTTCCTGCATAATCGCTTAATTTATGCATTTCTCCATTCTGATCCGGCAATTCAAAGTCCGGTGCTTTTGTTCCCACCTCTAACATCAATTATTCCTCCACTTCCGTTTTGTTTTTTACCTGTTTCTTTATTTCCAATTGCAATTAGTTTATGACCGGAATATATAGCCATAATCATGCATATCAGAGAGCCAAACGCAAAGTATTTGTGTGCTTCTCTTAACCCTTTATATCCGGTATAAAAAGTTCCGATTATGGAAACTAAAGCTCCAAGTGACTAGTATTTATGCGCCTTCATTATATACCTCCAAATTGATTAAGCTGTTTCCAAAATAAATATCTCTGGATCATTAACAATATTATACATTCCATCCATTACTTTCGACAAGTAGATTCTTCTCTAATGAATACGAGCTTGGCTACCTTGACGCATCCTTTCGTGCTGTATTTTTTATCCATGCTCATCCATACCACACGTATGTCCTTCCCATGGTTGTGCCTCATGGTGAGAACACTTCACATCCAGATTATAATCAAGCGTATCATTGATAAAAGCTTCTACTGCTTTATCCGCATCTCCTGAAACTCCGCCAAAAAGCTTAATGCCCGCTGCCGCTAACGCAGTCTGAGCACCTCCTCCGATTCCGCCGCAGATCAAAACATCGGCATTTAATGCATTAAGAACTCCTGCCAATGCACCATGTCCGCTTCCATTCGTATCTACTACTTCTGAATGTAGCACTTTTCCTTCCTCTACATCGTAGATCTTAAATGTCTCTGTGTTTCCAAAGTGTTGGAAAATCTGTCCATTTTCATATGTTACTGCTATTCTCATGATACCTTCTCCTTTTTCTACTGCATATTTTTGATAAATCTCATGTTTGTAACATCCTCCAAAGCTGCAGTCGCTGCTCTGACCGTCACATATTATGAAATCCCCACCATCAATTTTAAGCGGATGTCCATCAATGAGAGCATCTGCTATTTTCTTTCTGGCAATCTCGTAAATCCGTTGGACCGTCGTTCTTGCAATCTGCATAGATTCTGCACACTGCTCCTGACTGTAACCTTTCTTGTCCAAAAGACGGATTGTCTCGTACTCATCTACCGTCAGAACAATGGGCATTTTTTTCTCAGTATCATCTGCCGGAAGAAATTCTAAAACATTTGGGAAATGGCAGACTTTTCTGCATTTTACCGGTCTCGGCATGAAATCGCTCCTTCTCGCTTTTCTTATATATATAGTCCTATAAAGGGCATATGTCAATTATTCGATTGACGCATCTTAAAAAAGCAAGTATACTATGTTCATAAAGGAGATAACTATTATGAGCTTCGAAAATTATTTTCCGCTATGGAATGACTTAAATACAGCACAGAAAAAACTAATTTCAGACAATTTGATCACACAGCATGTGAAAAAAAAGGAACAATCATTCACAACGGGAACATGGATTGTACCGGATTATTACTGATTAAATCCGGGCAGCTTCGAACTTACATACTTTCAAATGAAGGACGAGAAATTACACTCTACCGTCTGTTCGATATGGATATATGTCTTTTATCCGCCTCATGTATCATACGGTCCATTCAATTTGAAGTAACCATTGAAGCAGAAAAAGATACTGATCTTTGGATCATCCCTGCTGAAATCTATAAAGGGCATCATGAATGATTCTGCTCCTGTCGCAAACTATACCAATGAGTTAATGGCTACCCGTTTTTCTGATGTCATGTGGCTGATTGAACAGATTATGTGGAAGAGTTTGGATAAACGTGTTGCTTCATTTCTTTTAGAAGAGGCCTCTATCGAAGGAACAAACGAGCTGAAAATCACTCATGAGACGATTGCTAATCATCTTGGTTCCCACAGGGAAGTTATCACTCGAATGCTTCGATACTTTCAAGGCGAGGATCTTGTCAAACTCTCCCGCGGCAAAATCACAATCCTTGATTCAAAAAGACTGGAAACACTCCAAAGGTCATAAAACTGTTTTTCTGTAACATATAAAGAAGAATCCTCCATTTATCAGAATTATGAAAGTCATTCTAATAAATAGGGGATCTTTTTATGCTATAAGAAAATTATAAAAATATCGTGATTATTTTTTAATAATCCATACCACATGCATATGCCCTTTCAATCAGCGCACGGTCATTGACCACTGCATCATAGAAGCGAAATCCGCCAGAGAAATTATACGTTTCATAGCCATTTCCTTCCAGAATACGGCTCGCAATATAACTGCGCAGACCACTCTGGCATATCAGATACACAGGCTTTCCTTTCTCAATTTCACTAATTTGTTCTCTCAGTTCATCTACAGGTATGTTTTTGAATCCATCAATATGCCCCCTGCTGAATTCACCTACAGTTCTCACATCTAGCAACACCACATCTTTATCTCTAGAAATCTTGTCCATATCTTCCAAATGCCATTGCTTTAATGTCCCTTTTGCAATATTGTCTATCATAAATCCAGCCATGTTTACCGGATCCTTGGCAGAAGAATAAGGTGGTGCATATGCCAGATCCAGATCTTTCAACTGGGTTGCATTCAGTCCCGCATGAATTGCTGTTGCCAGCACATCAATACGTTTATCAACTCCTTCATATCCAATAATCTGAGCGCCAAGCAAACGATAGCTCTCTTTTTCAAAAATCACCTTCATGGTCATCACTTTTCCACCAGGATAGTAACCGGCATGACTCATAGGAGAAAGAATTACTGTATCTACCTCTAATCCTGACTTTTTGGCATTGGTTTCATTGATACCTGTAGTGGCTGCTGTCATATCAAACACTTTTATAACGGAGCTTCCCTGACTACCCAAGTAACGACTATCACCGCCACAAATATTATCAGCGATGATTCTGCCCTGTTTATTGGCTGGTCCTGCCAAAGAAATCAGCGCATCATTACCCGTAACATAATGTTTTACCTGAACTGCATCACCTGCAGCATAAATATCCGGTACAGAGGTTTCCATTCTGTCATTCACTACAATACTTTCCTTGATGCCAAGTTCCAGACCGGCTTCTTTTGCTAATACTGTGTCTGGTGTGACTCCGATTGCCAGAACTACCATATCAGCCTGAAGGGATGGATTATCTTTCAACAGGACCTCCACTCCGGTGTCTTTTTCTTTAAATCCTTCTACTGTATAGCCCAGTACCAGTTTTATCCCATGCTTTCTCATTTCATTATGGATCATGGATGCCATATCCGGGTCAAAAGGGTTCATCAGCTGCTTAGGCCGCTGGACAATCGTAACATCCATGCCAAGCTCCCTCAAATTTTCCGCCAGTTCCAGACCAATAAAACCGCCACCTGCCAATACAGCCGATTTTGGATGATTCTTATTTATATATTCCTTTATCCGAAAAGTGTCTTCTACAGTACGAAGTGTAAAAGTTTATCAATACCTACTCCGGGAAGTCTCGGCTGTGTAGGCTTTGCACCTGAGAGAGGATTAGCTTATCATAGTTTTCTTCAAATATTTCACCGTTTTCTAAATTTTAACTGAAACAGTTTTACATTCGGATGTATTGAGATAACTTCATGATGAATTTTCATGTTAATACGGAAGCGTTTAAAAACTCTCTGGTGTCTGTAGTGTAAGTTCTTCCGGGTCTGTGATCACGTCTCCAATATAATATGGAAGTCCACAATTTGCATAGGATATGTATCCGGATCTTTCAAACACAGTAATTTCAGCATGCTCATTCAGTCTGCGTATTCTTGCTGCGGCTGTAGCTCCTCCGGCTACACCTCCTACGATTATTACCTTCATCTTATTTTTCCACCTTTCCTGAGTAAGCTGCAATGCCACCGATATTATTTACTTTAGAATATCCCATTCGTTGCAACATCCCAGTTGCCTGACGGCTCCGGGAACCGGAATAACAGTATACAAACAGAGGGATATCCTTATTCTTCGCTACAGAAACAATATTGTCTAGTTGCTGCAACGGCACATTTTTACTTTCTGGTATATGTCCTTCCTGATATTCCTGGAGTACGGACATCCAGCAGAACTGCACCAGCAGTCATTTTATATTCTTCTATGCCTTGATTAATATTCGACTGTTTAAAGAAATCAAAAAATCCCATTAGCACACCTCCCTAAAGCATTTCTAAAATCGAATTCTTAGGTCTCGCCCCTGAAACCTGCTGTACAATCTTCCCATTCTTCATAACCACTAAAGTCGGAATGCTCATAATACTGAACTTATTTGCCAGTTCAGGCTCTTCATCTACATTAATCTTTCCAACTTTAATATCCATACGCTCATCTGCGATCTCCTCTACAATAGGTACTACCCTACGGCAAGGCGCACACCAAGATGCCCAAAAATCTAAAAGAACGGTTTTATCGTAATTCAGTACTTCGTTCTCAAAATTATTTTTATTGATATTAATAGCTGACATTTTACAGTCCTCCTTATCTTTTTCTTTTTGTAGCTTTGTTATAGTCTTAAATTCATTTGTTTTCCGTGATTACATCACCATACCACATTAAATTAACTTCTTGCCATACCATCTACACTTAATATAACACCTGTAATGTAACTCGCCTCATCTGATGCAAGAAACACAAACGCATTGGCAATATCTTCTGGCTGTCCAAGACGACGCAATGGAATTCTTTCAATCATAGGTTCGATAACTTCCTTTGGCACAGCTTTCATCATATCAGTTTCTGTAATCCCAGGTGCAACAGCATTAACACGAATACCTTTCTCTCACAATTACTTCGCTCATTTACTTCTCCTTTCGCACAAGAGATATTAGAAATTTTAATATAAATAAAATACAAGTGCTAATTGACTCCAGAGGTATAAAATATAACCGGAATTAGTGTTCCAAGTCGCCAATATTTCACTTTCCACGTCGCCAATAATTAAATATGGCGACTTGATGGCAGCGTGCAGCTATTTTTACACCAAATCCAGAAAATGAGCTAAAAAAAGAGACCCATACCAAAAATGATATGAGTCTCCAAAAAGCCTATAAAATCAAGCTTTCTATTTAGAATTTGCCCTCATCAGCAGCCTGCTGTACAGAAACGGCAACTGCTACTGTAGCACCAACCATTGGGTTATTACCCATTCCGATAAGTCCCATCATCTCAACGTGAGCCGGAACTGATGAAGATCCTGCGAACTGTGCATCTGAATGCATACGTCCCATTGTATCTGTCATACCGTATGAAGCTGGTCCTGCTGCCATGTTGTCTGGGTGAAGTGTACGTCCTGTACCACCGCCTGATGCTACTGAGAAGTACTTCTTGCCCTGCTCGATACACTCTTTCTTGTATGTACCTGCTACCGGATGCTGGAAACGAGTTGGGTTTGTAGAGTTTCCTGTGATAGAAACACCAACGTTCTCGTGATGCATGATTGCAACACCTTCCTGAACATCATCTGCACCGTAACACTTAACTGTTGCACGGAGTCCATCTGAGTATGCATGCTCAGATACGATGTTGAGCTTAGCTGCCTTGTAGTCATACTGTGTCTCTACGAATGTGAATCCGTTGATACGTGAGATGATCTGTGCAGCGTCTTTTCCAAGTCCGTTAAGGATAACACGCAGTGGTTTCTGACGAACCTTGTTTGCCTTCTCAGCGATTCCGATAGCACCCTCAGCAGCTGCGAATGACTCGTGACCTGCTAAGAAACAGAAGCACTCTGTCTCCTCCTCGAGGAGCATCTTTCCAAGGTTACCATGTCCTAAACCTACCTTACGGTGATCAGCAACTGATCCAGGGATACAGAATGCCTGAAGTCCCTCTCCGATTGCTGCTGCAGCGTCTGCTGCTCTTCTACATCCTTTTTTGATTGCGATTGCTGCACCAACTGTGTATGCCCAGCAAGCGTTCTCGAAACAGATTGGCTGGATTTTCTTTACCTGATCGTAAACATCAAGTCCAGCGTCCTTTGTAATCTTTTCAGCTTCTTCGATTGAGCTGATACCATAGCTGTTAAGTACAGCATTGATCTGGTCTATTCTTCTTTCATATGATTCAAATAATGCCATTGTCGTTCTCCTTTCCTCTTATTCCTGTCTTGGATCGATGATCTTAACAGCACCCTGCTCTGGAGTTACACGACCGTATGATCCTGAAGCTTTCTCCCAAGCTGTGTTAGCGTCATCACCCTTTTTGATAAAATCTGTCATTTTTCCAAGAGAAACGAACTGGTATCCAATTACTTCATCGTTCTTGTCAAGAGCGATTCCTGTTACATAGCCCTCAGCCATCTCAAGGTAACGAACTCCCTTTGCCTTTGTTGCGTACATTGTACCAACCTGTGAGCGAAGTCCCTTTCCTAAATCCTCAAGTCCTGCTCCAACAGCAAGTCCATCATCAGAGAATGCAGACTGTGTACGACCGTAAACGATCTGTAAGAATAACTCTCTCATAGCTGTATTGATGGCATCACAAACTAAGTCTGTGTTTAATGCCTCAAGAATTGTCTTACCCTGTAAGATTTCTGCTGCCATAGCTGCAGAGTGTGTCATTCCTGAGCATCCGATAGTCTCAACTAATGCCTCTTCAATTACTCCATTCTTTACATTGAGTGAGAGCTTGCAGGCACCCTGCTGTGGTGCACACCAGCCTACACCGTGTGTAAATCCTGAAATGTCCTCAATTTTCTTAGAATGAACCCATTTTCCTTCTTCTGGGATAGGAGCTGGCTCATGTTTTGCGCCCTTAGCTACAGGACACATGTTTTCAACTTCCTTAGTGTAAATCATCTTAAGACTCCTTTCGTTATGGTTTTAACATACCCAATTTATTCTCTCATATTTTTTGTCATAAGTCTAGAGTATCATCGACAAAAAACAACAAAAATACAATATTTTTTCAAACAACATTACTATTTTTTAAGAACTACGTTGTCCTTGTCCTTGAAAATGTGGTTTGCAGGAATGACTCCGCGTACTCTTGAAAGCGGATAAATGTTTGAATTTCTTCCTATTACTGTTCCCGGATTGAGCACTGAGTTGCAGCCCACCTCCACATGGTCACCGAGCATAGCGCCGACCGAATTTCTTGCGGCCGGTTTCAATCTCCTCTTTTGTATCGTAAACATCCTTTACGACTACAAGAGTCTTGTCACTCTTTACATTTGATGTAATAGAGCCTGCGCCCATATGTGATTTGTAGCCCAGGATTGAATCTCCTACATAGTTGTAGTGTGGCACCTGTACTGAATTGAAGATGATTACATTTTTAAGCTCTGTGGAATTTCCCACTACTGAGCCCTTGCCTACGATTGCACTGCCACGGATAAAAGGCACACTGTCTGATTTCTGCATCCTCGCAGATGATGAGCGGACCGTGCAGATATGCGCTGTCAAATACTGTTGCGCTCTTTGCTACCCAGATATCCTCTCCTCTTTTCTCATAGATTTCAGGGTCGAGTGTTGGTCCTAGCTCCTTGATGAAATCACTTATTCCGGCAAGTGCCTCCCATGGATAAGTGAACTGTGATAAATACTCCTTTGCGATTGTTTCATCCAGATTATAGAGATTTGTTATTTTTGCGTTTTCCATTTTTCTATGTCCTTTCTTTTATTTATTATGTGAAAATTATTTACTATTTTTTTAACGGTCATTTTAATATTTAAACTTAAATATAAGCATTAAACATAAATATAAAAATTCATATTAATTATAGATTTAATAATTAATTATAGGCAGAGCTACTCACCGAACAGCTCATGCGCCGCCGCAAGTGCCGCCTCCGACACATCATCTGCCTGTGCACTATCAGCTGCCATATCAAATCCTGCCAGAAATTCCTCTGGGATTCCCATCTCATCCATGGTTGTATTATTCAAGGTTGTCTCATCCGACGCATCATCTGCCGTGCTCTGTACTTCAGCATTGTTCTGTGCATCAGCATTGTTATGTACTTCAGCCGTGCTCTGCACTTCTTCCTCACCGGGGTTATCGAAATCAAATGATATCTGGTCATTTTCAAACTTAAGACATGTATCAAATACATTTCCCGCCTTGGAGGTGAAGCCTGTGACCTTCTTTTTGGTCTTTCCTGTGGTAAACAGCTCCGTGAGAATTTCCTCTGAAAGCTCCACCTTTGCCACAGTATGCCAAACATTGAAGCCGCACTCACACTCATATTTCCACTGTGACTTTTTGAGAGGTCTGCCACACTTTGGACAGAGTACATTTGTCTCGATTGGCTTAGGCTTTTCGGGGAAATCAAAGGCTATATCTCCGTCTTCTGTGAGCTTTAGCGGTGCGTCAAACTTCATGCCTGTCTTTGGAGACAAATCCTGATATAACTTCTGTCTTTTTTCTTTGTCAAAAGCTCCTTAAGGACTGATTCCTTTATCTTGACGCTTGCGACCTTGCCCACCATAAAGCGGCAGCTCTCAGGATCATCACGCCTGTTGTTCTCACATACAAAGCCAAACGGCGCCACCTGGATTTTGCCTCCGCACTTCGGACATACTACATCCTTCACTGTCTTTGGCTCTACATGGTCAAAATCAAACTGGACAGAGAGCTTCTTTGTTTTCATCCTCCTTAAGCACCAGGCACGCATCGAAGCGTTTCCCGCTTTTGGATTTAAAGCCTCGTATGGTCTCGGTCTTTTTATCATTAAGAAGCTGCTTTAAGTTTGCGGCTGTGATTGTCTTTCCCGCAATCTGTCCCACCGAAAAGCGGCAGCTTCCCGGCTCATCACCCTTGTAGTTCACACATCCATAGCCAAACGATGTCTTTTTTATCTGACCACCACAAAGCGGACAGACAACATCCTTTATGATTTCGTCCTCCACATTGTCAAAGTCAAATGCTACGACAGTGTGCATTTTCTCACTTCCCTCTGTGACCGGTTCCTTCTTTAAGACAAGGCATGCGTTGAAGCGCTTTCCCGATTTTGATTTAAAGCCCTTTATCGTCTCTGTTCTGCCGTTTGCCATGAGCTCTAAAAACTGTACCTGTGACAGCTGCTTGTCTGCTATCCTTCCAACGAAGAAATGGCAGCCATCCTCTGTCTGTCTGTTATAGTTTGCACATCGGTAGCCGTATGGCGATACACATATATATCACCTCCACAGTCCGGGCATACAATGCCCTCGACCTTTTGCGGCTTTACATTTTCAAAATCAAAGGTGGCTGATACCTTGTTCGTCTGTTCATCCTTGTTGAGCTTTAAGCATGCATCAAAGCGTTTGCCGCTCTTCGACTTAAAACCACGGATTGTGTCAGTGATTCCTTCTTCAATCAGCTTTTTGACCTGTTCCTCCGGAATATCAAGTCCTGCCACCTGTCCGATATTAAAATTACATCCTGATTTATCATTTTTATAATTAGCACAGCCATAGCCAAACGGTGTGGTCACTATCTCACCGCCGCAGACCGGGCACTTGACACCTATCTTTCGTCTGGCTGCCGCACCTCTGGCATTTTTGCCTGCAAAGCTGCTGATGCGGTCTGCAATCTGAGGGCGCAGATTCTGCTCAATCATCTTTTCTGTCTCTTTGCGGATAAAGCTCTCAAGCTTTCCCCTGTATTCCCAGAAATCCACCGTGCCCCTTGTAATTCCGTCCAGTCCCTTTTCCCAGTTGGCTGTCATCTTTGGATTAAGAAGTGCCGGAACTGTCATGTATACGACCTCAAATACCATCTCGCCAAGGCTTTCTGGTGTGAGTATCTGTGTCTTTTTGTTCAGATTCAGATATCCTATACGGACAAGCTTCTGGATTATCTCCGCTCTCGTTGCTGAGGTGCCTATTCCTGAGCCCTTTATCTGCTCACGAAGCTCCTCGTCCTCGATAAGCTGTCCTGCATTTTCCATGGCAAGCACCATAGAGCCTGATGTATAGCGCTTTGGCGGAGATGTCTTACCAAACTTGATATTATAGCCTTGGCATGCTATCTCATCACCCGCCTTTAGCTTATCTGCAAGCTCAAGCATCACCTTGGGATTTACGACTATCTCATCATTGCTGCCGTTTGCTGTGCTGTTTTCATCTGTACTATCTGCAGTTTCACTGTTTTTACCAAGTATTCGTGCGTTTGATTCCTCAAACGACTTCTTTTTCGGCGGATTCGCCACCTGTAAATAGCCCTCGCTCTTTAGTACCTTTGATGATGCAAAAAAACTTTCCTTATCCACATCTACGACAAGCTTCACATTCTCATACTCTGCCGGTGGATAAAAAATACTAAGGAAACGCCTGACAATCAGCTCAAATACTGCTCTTTGAAGCGATGTAAGCCCCGAAAGCTCTGTAAGCTGACCTGTCGGAATGATAGCATAGTGGTCTGTTACCTTGCTGTCATCCGTGTACTGCGTATCAGATATGTTGGCATATAGCCTCTTTTGCATAATATGCTCCACAAAGTCTGCTGTCGGTTCAAAACCTTTAAGCCTGCTTATATTTTTTCCAATCTCCTTTGCCACAGCGCTTGAAAGCACCCTGGCATCTGTCCTAGGATAGGTGGTGAGCTTTTTTTCATACAGATCCTGAGCCACCTGTAATGTCTCATCAGGGCTGATTTTAAACTTCTTTGAGCACTCTGCCTGCAGCTCCGCCAGGTTGAAAAGAAGCGGTGCTCTTTTTTTAGTAATATTCTTAACTATAGATTTAACTTTTGCCTGTTTGCCGTTTAATTCTTCAATTAAAGCGAGTGCATCTTTTTCCTCTTTGAAGCCGTTTTCCTTGTATAAAAGCGGTGATTCAAAGTACCTTGAGCCTTCTACAGCCTTCCACTCTGCCTCTACACCGGCATCCGTAAACCTGCCGATTACCCTGTAAAACGGGGTCTCCTTAAAGTTTCTGATTTCGCGCTCACGGATTACTACCATTCCAAGCACACAGGTCATCACTCGTCCGACCGCGATTGCCGTGTACGAACGTGTACCCGCTGCATCGTTTAGGAGATTGCCGTATTTGACCGACATGACACGCGAGAAAGTTGATGCCCATCGCATAGTCCTCGATGGTACGCATGATACCGCTCTTTCCTAGGTTTGCATATGCACTCATCGGCTTTGCCTCTTTTATGCCTCTTAGGATTTCCTCCTCGGTCTGCGAATCTATCCAGACTCGAAGCTCCTCCATGCCTTCCCTGACACCACCAAAGTTTCTGATATTCTCCTCGATGGTCTGTCCTTCTTTTCCGGCATCACCTGCCCAGTAAACTCTGTCAATGTCCTCTCTCTGCAAAGAGCGTGCACAATATTGTACTGCTTGCGCACGCTGTCTATCACATCATATTTGTATTCCTTTGGCAGAAACGGCAGATCCTCAAGACGCCATTTCTTGTATTTCATGTCGTAGGACTCAGGGTAGACCAGCCCGACCAGATGTCCCACGCACCATGAAATCACATATTCTCCATTTTCTATATAACCGTCATTGCGTCCGCTCACCCGCAGCACCTTTGCAAATTCCTGTGCCACGGATGGCTTCTCTGTTATTATCAGTGATTTTCCCATAAGCTCCTCTATAATTCATCCATGGTCATCATTTTGTCCCAGTTGCAGAAGCCGATGATACTCCTTCTATCCTCACCTGAGCCACGATGAGTTTCTCCTTTTGACAGCCTCTCCTTCCGTAGAGCACTACGAGCTGGTTACCCGACTCTTTATAGAGCTGCTCAAGTTTCTCTAAATCTGTGTGTTTTGCTTTCATAAATATTCCTCCAAAATAATCAACTGGAAATATTATATCACAATTTAACACATATACAAATAGATTTTAATTATAATTTCCGAGCTCCTATTGTAGCTTTCACTTTATTTCTGACAAACATATAGCAGATAGCCTGCATGATGATTGTCGCTATCCATGAACCGGGATATGATATAAACAGGAAAAACAGCGACCTGTGGCTTGGAAACAGACCATATATCCAGATGATTCTGACTCCGACTGTTCCTATTATAGAAAGTATCATAGGTACAGTTGAGTATCCCATTCCTCTTAGTGCTCCCGGAAAAAGGTCCATGATTCCACACAGGAAATATGGGATTGTTGTAATCGAAATAATCTCAAGTCCTGATTTAATTACCTCGCTATTACTTGTATATATGCCAAGTATCTGTGTTCCAAATATGTATGAAGCACTTCCCATCACAAGTGCTACCGCTGTCGTGAGGAACAGACAGTCTATCAGTACCCTGTCCATTCTCTTTTGTTTTCCTACCGCATAGTTCTGGCTCGTGAAGCTCATGCAGGCCTGTGTAATTGAGTTGACTGACACATACAAAAAGCCAAGTATATTGTTTGCCGCCGTATATCCAGCCATGGCTATTGAGCCAAAGGAATTGACTGATGACTGAAGCATGGCATTTGAAATATTTATGACTGTGCTCTGTATGCCGGCCGGAATTCCCACCTGAAATATCTGAAGCATATATTCCTTATCAATCGCAAGCTTATTAAAGCAGAGCTTATAGCTGGTATTTGCTTTGCTCAAACAATATAATACAAGTACGCTGGAAACAAACTGCGAAACAATCGTACCGATTGCAACACCTGCAACATCCAGTTTGCACACTATTACAAAACAGATTGAGCAGTGCATTGATACAGCCTGAAATAATCAAAAAGATAAGAGGTCTCTTTGTATCGCCGACAGCACGCAAAATCGCCGCACCATAGTTATAAAGCATAAAAAACGGCATACCGCAAAAATAAATCCTCATATAAATAGTGGAAAGACCTATGACATCATCCGGTGTACCCATGATTTCCAGCGCACCCCTTGCAAAAATAACACCGACCACACCCATCACAATACCACTTATGAGTGCAATCATAATAGAGGTGTGCACCGTCTTAGACATCTCCTTCTCCTTGCCTGCCGCATAAAATCTGGCAGCGAGCACATTCGCACCAAGCGATATACCCATAAACAAATTGACAAACACATTGATAAGTGCCGTAGTAGAACCAACAGCCGCCAGTGATTTACTTCCACTAAACTGTCCCACGACAATAATATCCACCGCATTGAATGCCAGCTGTAAAATACCCGAAATCATAAGCGGCAACGCAAATGAAATAAGCTTATCCATTATTGAACCATTCACCATATCAATTTCATACTTATTATTCTTCACTTATCTCTACCTCTTAAAAAATATTCTCCTCAGCCTATCTATTTTACCACGATAAAATATAAATTCAAGCGTAACTATTTAAAACAACTGAGAATAAAAAAGCCCAAAAAAGAGAGCCTCTTTTAAGAGGCTCGACTTTTGCATAATAATTAATTCACAGAGTGAGGATTTTCCGTTCAATACACTGCCTTCACCGGAGGTACACAGTATGTTCCGAAGAAAAAATATGAACTGCCCACGGGTTTCCAACAGGTCAAATGACAGTTTAGACTTGCAAACTGCCATAACCTATCCGTAAATAATCCCGTGGCTGACTTCATATTTTTTCTGAGGAATACTACTGTGTGCTACACCGGTGCCCACAGCCCACAAACGGAAAATCCGCCCTCCTAACAAAAATTGAATCTTTTGCCAACTCTACTTCTTTGTGATGTAACCCTGTGCCTTAAGAAGCTCTGCACAAAGCACTGCTCCACCGGCTGCACCACGTACTGTGTTGTGTGAGAGTCCGACGAACTTCCAGTCATAGACTGTATCCTCTCTGAGACGTCCGACATTGATTCCCATACCATGCTCATAATCCACATCAAGTGCGACCTGAGGACGATTATCCTCTTCACAGTATCTGATAAACTGCTTTGGTGCGCTTGGAAGCCCAAGCTCCTGTGGTACTCCGCTGAACTTCTCGAGTGCCTCGATGAGCTGCTCCTTTGTAGGGTTCTTTTTGAACTTGACAAATACAGCTGCTGTATGACCGTTTAATACAGGAACACGGATACACTGGCATGTGATAACCGGTGACTCTGCAGGAACAATCTGTTTTTTCTCATCATCCACATATCCCCAGAGACGAAGTGGCTCTTTCTCAGATTTTTCTTCCTCTCCACCGATGAATGGAATGATGTTTCCAACCATCTCAGGCCAGTCCTTGAATGTCTTTCCGGCACCTGAGATTGCCTGATATGTTGTAGCAACAACCTCATATGGCTCAAACTCTTTCCATGCTGTAAGAACCGGAGCATATGACTGGATTGAGCAGTTTGGCTTTACCGCTACGAAGCCTCTCTTTGTACCGAGACGCTCCTTCTGATATTTGATAACCTCCATGTGCTGTGGGTTGATTTCAGGTACAACCATTGGCACATCAGGTGTCCATCTGTGGGCACTATTGTTTGAAACTACAGGAGTCTCTGTCTTTGCGTAGTCCTCCTCGATCTTCTTGATCTCGTCCTTTGACATATCAACGGCTGAGAATACGAAGTCAACCTGTGAAGCAACCTCTTCCACCTCATTGACGTTCTTTACGATGATTTTCTTAACTGCCTCAGGCATTGGTGTGTCCATTTTCCATCTATCACCAACGGCGTCCTCGTATGTCTTGCCTGCACTTCTTGGGCTGGCTGCAATTGTTGTTACCTCAAACCATGGATGGTTCTCTAAAAGAGAAATAAATCTCTGTCCTACCATTCCTGTTCCACCGAGGATACCTACTTTAAGCTTTTCACTCATTACTCTAATCTCCCTATCTTCTAGATTTTCTTCGACCATGTCATACACTATACTTTGACATTAAAACCAGGCCATGTCCGTCCGTCGCGTACAACTGTCTTTATAGGAAATATATTACTTGAAACTCTAATGAAAAACAAGGAAAAAACTATATTAAATTAATAATTTTTACCCCCTGTTTTTTATAAAATATGCACAAAAACTACACTTCATCCTGCCAATTTGACTTCATATACTCGTCGTAAACGGCAATTACCTTGTCCATTGATGTCTTTGATGGTGCTCCAACTGTACACCTTGTGCTGACACAGGTCTCCATTGAAATGGCATCAAATACATCCTCCTCAAATACCGGAGAGATAGCCTTGAGCTCGTCGATGCTCATATCGTCGATTGCAATGCCCTTGTCGATGCAGTAAAGCACTATTCTTCCTACAATGCCATGTGCATCTCTGAACGGTACACCCTTTTTAACGAGATAATCAGCTGCATCTGTGGCATTTGTAAAGCCATTGTTTGCACTCTTTCTCATCACGTCCTTGTTAAACTTCATTGTATCAATCATTCCTGTAAAAAGTGCGATACATCCCTTTGCAGTGTCGAATGCATCAAATGCCAGCTCCTTATCCTCCTGCATATCCTTGTTGTACGCAAGCGGAATACCCTTCATGGTGGTGAGAAGCGACATGAAGCGCACCGTATACACGGCCTGTCTTTCCTCTGACAAGCTCTGCTATATCAGGATTTTTCTTCTGTGGCATGATTGAGCTTCCTGTGCTGTACGCATCGTCAATCTCAACAAACTGGTACTCGTTTGAATTCCATATGATAATTTCCTCAGAAAAACGGGACAGATGCATCATGATAGTTGAAAGAGCCGATAAAAACTCAATCAGATAATCTCTGTCTGACACACCATCCATACTGTTAAGTGTCGGTCCGTAAAAATCCAGAAGCTGTGCTGTATAGTCCCTATCAAGCGGATATGTAGTGCCTGCGAGTGCTCCTGAGCCAAGCGGGCAATAGTTCATTCTCTTATATATATCGCACAGTCTTGATCTGTCTCTCTTAAACATCTCAAAATATGCGCCCATATGGTGAGCCAGAGTGATTGGCTGGGCCTTCTGCAGATGTGTAAAGCCCGGCATGATAGTCTGTGTGTTTTCCTTCATAATCTTAAGGATAACAGCTAAAAGCTCCTTAAGCTCATTATCAGTCTCCTTCACTGTCTTTCTGGTGAAAAGACGCATGTCAAGAGCTACCTGGTCGTTTCTGCTTCGGCCTGTGTGAAGCTTCTTTCCTGTGTCACCAAGCCTGTCTATGAGTGTAGCCTCAACGAAGCTGTGGATATCCTCATACTTTGAGCTGATTTCAAGCTCCCCTGACTCTACCTCCTTAAGTATCTGCTTTAGGCAAGCCACTATATCGTTGCTCTCTGCCTGTGAGATGATGCCCTGCTTTCCAAGCATCGTGACATGGGCGATGCTGCCCTCTATATCCTCTTTATAAAACTTCTGATCAAATGAAATGGACGCATTGAAATTGTAAACGAGCTGATCTGTCTCCTTTGTGAAACGTCCTCCCCATAACTGTGCCATGAGATTCCTCCTTGATTATTAAATGATGATTTATTTTCATGTATCACAATGTATTGTATAAAAATAAGATGTGATACCGCCGCCTGCTCTAAACAGCCGCTTTACTGTGCTAAATTATATAATAATTTTTGTTGTCACGCAACCACATTTTCACCCACGTGCTGCAATCTCTCTGTCACGCTGCTCCTTGGAAAATACACAGCCGCAGTAGTACTGCCTGTACATATCATACTGCTTTGATATCTCCGTGGACTTTTTATAGCCCTCTTTCTTCTTAAAATCAGAGAAAAGATATCGCACTCCATATTGGCTCTCTAAGTCTTTTCCTATCTCATTGAGCTTTTCGGCATTCTTCAACGGGCTGATGGAAAGTGTCGTAGTAAAAAAATCAAAGCCATGCTCCCTTGCATACTGTGCACTCTCCTCAAGACGCAGCCTGTAGCACTTAAAACACCTCTCCCCGCCCTCAGGCACAGCCTCCATGCCGCGTGCCATATCGTAAAAGCGCCTGGTGTCGTACACACCCTCCACAAAGTGAACCGGATTTTTCACCGGAAACTCATCTATAAAGCGCTTCTGCTCCTGTGCTCTCATGTGATATTCCTCTGGCGGGTAAATATTTGGATTGTAATAAAACACAGTCACATTAAAATACTCCGAGAGTGTCTGTATGCAGTATGTGCTGCACGGCCCACAGCAGCTATGAAGCAAAAGACGTGGAGTGCAGTTATTGTCCATGCAATTTTCTTTTATTAAATCTTCCATTAATTTTTGATAGTTAATTTTATTTGCCATATTATATTATTTCTTTCTCAAAATTCAAAAATTTTTTGACATATCCCCAAATATTATTTCAGATAACTATTCTGCATATTTACTATTCTGATTAATTACTATTTCTGATATAAGCTGCATAATACGAACAAGGGCCGGAAGTCTCCTCCCGGCCCGGCTCATACTAATCCTCTTCTTCATATCCGAACATTAGTCTAAAAATCTTTTTTCCTGTTTCAGTCTTGAATATGCGCTTGTATGCCTTGTCGATTGCACGGTTTCCCGCATCATCCTCATACAGATTTACGAGGAAATCAGCCTCAACGAGTATCTGATAATCAAGACCATCTATATTGTCATATGTGTGATGGTGACCTATGAGAAAACAAATTCTTTCAACTATGTAATTCTCAAAGCCAAGCTGTGAGAGCATCTTTTGGCGATTATCGGTCCCTCCTGCTCCTGAAGCTTTCCATCGCACCTGCCATACTTCTCCTCCGCCACACGTATACCGATATCGTGTGTGTAGCCGCTGCCTCAAGTATAAAGAGTGAGGCATCATCAAGCTCCTCTCCTATACCGATAAGCCTTGCATAGCTGTGCACCTTGGTGAAATGCTGGATTCTCTTTGGATCGCCATCATAGTAGGCAATCATATCCATAAACAAGTCGTCTAACTGTTGTTTACTATAACTGTCACTATCCATTTAATATATTTTTCTCCTGATAATATGTTAATTAGTCGCATTGCCGGCTTTTGCACCGACAATGATAACATACTACAAAGCGATCAATTTTTTCAATATTTTTACACAAATATTTCTTATTTTTTGAAATCACTATGTTGTTTGTCACACTGTTATGTGGGAACAGTAACATCACTACTTTGCATCACGGAAAAATCCCCTGAATGCGAATTCTGACAAAGGCTTCTTGTAAAGCAGCTCTCCTATCAATATCTCAAGCGCTCCACCTGCAAAAATAGCAATATAACCTAGCAATGCCACCACCGGGAGTCCAAGCTTAAAAACAGCATTAGAAACCGGCACAAACGCTGCTCCTGAAAACACAGTAAAAACGCCCATAAACAAAACCATGAATACGATAAAGCCTAGTACAAAATACTTATAGCATATGCTTGTGTACAGATATACTATCAGCAGTACAACATCAATCGTAAAAAGTGTGTAGATAAGCTGCGTCTTATCTGCCACTCCATACTGTATCAGAATGACTCTTTCTACCACCAGAAATGTAAAAATAACAAGATTGATTACCGTGCTTGACATCACCGGAATGTATATCTGCAGCTTCTTTTTCAGTGATGTGGACTGGATAAGCTCTGACACATCCATCGACATGATGAGCTGGAATGTGAACATACCACTCATCATAAAGTATATCCCGCCTACGATTGTAGTTCCTTTGCTCATTATATCGGATGCAATTCCGAATACTGCAAAGAATACAAGCATGATCACATTCAGCTTCAGTTTATAGCCATATCTCAATAATTTAAATCCTAATTTAATATCTTTCAGCATAATATTTCTCCTTTTCAAATATACTTCCAATTTAAAATACCTCTACACATCAACATATGATCTGCGGATACGCACCATCATATGATAATATGTCGCTGCTATCACTCCTACAAGCACCACTGCTAACACAGGTGCGATAAACCACATTTTTGCACCATAGATCAAAACAGCTATACTACCTGCAATTGCCGGAAGATAACTATAAGCGCCAGCACATATAAATATACATTCCCATATCCATGTATCTGAATATATTTAATGAGCCAACCGAAACAATTGAAGATACCATAATAATGTCAAATATCGACCAAATATTAACTCCAAATTTAATAAATGGTATTGAAGCAATGAGTATTGTAATTCCAATACGCAGCGGTCTTATAAGTATATCCACAAGAACTGCATTCTCAAAGTATCTTACTCCGTTAAAACCTGTCTTTAAAAAATGCATGCCAAATGCATTCTTCTTGCACATACAGCCGAAGCAGAAATAGTCCTGCACCACCTCGCACATCATATAAAAATAATAAATAATTACTATAACTCCTATCCATGTCCAGATTGTTTTCGAACAGGCAATTAGCATTGATGTAAAAATTGCTAAAAGCGGGATCAGTATATTTGTTATAAGACGATACTTGCGATTAGTCATAACACGGTAATCCCTGATGTATATTAGAACTTCATTCTTTGCTTTATTATCTTTTTTATTAATTTTTCTTTCAGTATCACGTTCCTGTGAAACCATTTTTTCCTTCATACTTCCTGACTTATTTTCCATAACACCTTACCTCGCACTAGCGCATCACAATCTTTGTGTTATTTTTCATGACCGCAACGCTTATCTGGTAAAGCGTCGGAATCTCCTTTTGTCACATTAAATCCTGCAAGCTTATCTATATTTTCCGCCAAGCATATGCCCTCAAAGCCATACGGATTTTTTGTCATTGAATAAAGCACCTTACCGGCAGCCTCTGTATCTGCTGCATCTCCTTTAATCAGGATATATTTTTCCTTCAAATCCTCGACAAAGCCCTGCTCCACAATCTGTCCGTTTTCCATTATAATGGCATAATCGGTGATATTTTCCATATCTGAGATATTGTGCGTAGAGAAAAATACGCTGCGCTTACCGTTGCCCTCATGGATATACTCGCCAATCATCTGACAGCTTATCTCTCATCAGCGGATCAAGCGGCGATGCCGCTCATCCAGCAAAAGAAGGTCTGTCTTTCGCGCCATGACTCCTGCCAGCATGAGCTTCATCTTCATACCATCCGAAAATGAGCTGTTGGTTTCTTCATATCAATGCTGCCATGTGAAAATATTGCAAGCTCCTCACAATATCTGTGAAAATCATCTGCGGAAAAATCATCAAACATCAGCTTGCTGATTTCCTCGATATCTTTAACTGTCCACTGCGGCAGATAGTATTTGCCGGGGCCGGTATAGCCTATGCGGTTTTTAATATCTCCCGAGTTTTCCTTCTGTTTGTCGGAATACTGTCCAAAGTATGTGATTTCACCTTTATAGTCAAGCCTGATTCCTGCTAATATATTTAAAAGTGTTGTCTTTCCTGCTCCGTTTTCTCCGATTAAAGCTGTGGCAAAGCCCTGCGGTATTGCGAAATCCTCCACATCCAGTGTAAAATTTTTAAGTTCCTTTGTGATTTTTGCTGCCTCAATTGCATTCTTTGTTGTCATTTTCATTCCTCCTGACTCGTTTCATATCTTTATTTATCCACCTCAAGCAACGCCTCAAGCATTCCTTAAGCTCGTCGTTCGAGATTCCGGCTACCTCAGCCGCGGCTATCGCGTCTGTCAGCGATTCCTCCACCTTGCGCAGGTGCTGTTCCTTTATCATCTCACTGTCCTGTGCATTGACATAAAAGCCCTTGCCCTGCGCCGCTGTGATGAGTCCCTCATCTGCAAGCTGCTCATAAGCCTTCATCGTGGTTATCACACTGATTTTCAGGTCCTTTGCCAGCCCTCTTATCGACGGAAGGAACTCCCCCTGCTCATACCTGCCGGCCAAAATATCTGTCTTGAAGCTGTCCGCTATCTGCTGATAGATGGGCACTCCTGAATTTTGCATCAGCTTCATATGCTACCTCCGTACTGTATTTATCAACTGTTCATGTGTTATATATACACTATATACATCATGGTGTCAATACCTTTCTGAAATTACTCTCTTAAAATTTCACCTCAAAATTTTGATTTGACATACACTCTTATATCTGATACTATAATATAGCTTGCCGATATGGCTCAGTAGGTAGAGCGACGCACTCGTAATGCGTAGGCCACCGGTTCGATCCCGGTTATCGGCTTCTCAAAAAAACACCTCATTCAAAAATGAATGAGGTGTTTTTTTATTACAAAAATTCCTCTTGACATTTATAAAAAATATATTAAAATTATCTCGTTGGTTTATTTTTAGTAAACAAAAAATCTATTATTAAACCTACAGTAAATATAACATAAAATGTATTAGAAAAGGAAGTAAACATGGATATCGGACATCGTATGAAGGAGCTTCGTATCCAGTACGGACTTACCCAGCAGGAGCTTGCTGACAGAGCTGAGCTGACGAAGGGATTTATCTCCCAGCTTGAGCGAAATCAGAATTCACCGTCAGTCGGCACCCTGCTTGATATCATCCAGTGCCTGGGTATGACACCGGCGGAGTTTTTTACGGATACGGAACCTGAGCAGATTGTATACAAGGCAAACGACTATTTCGAGAAAATTGACGAGGAAAAAAACAGCAAGGTGGAATGGATCATTCCAAACGCACAGACCCGCTCCATGGAGCCTGTCAGGCTCACTCTTCATCCGGGTGGCAGTTCTGAAATATATCTGCCTCAGGAGTGTGAGGAGTTTGGATATGTGATAAAGGGCACAGTGAAGCTTTGCTATGGTGGCAAAGTGCACACCGTAAAGGCCGGTGAGTCCTTTTATTTTAAAGCCGGTAAGAAGCATTTTATTGAAAATAAGTCTTCAAAGGATGCCATGCTCATATGGGTCAGCAATCCTCCAAGCTTCTGACGCTTCCCCTGCAGAAGCTCTTTTTAATTACTGCCGGCCGCATTTTTAGTGTGTACAGCAGCAAATTATAAACATACAGGTCCTACCAGTACTATAATTACATGAGAAAGGTTTACACCATGGGAAAGAAATTAATTGATTTTATCGATATCACAAAGTCATACAACGGCAATGTTGTACTCGACGATTTAAATCTATACATCAGGGAGAATGAGTTTCTGACGCTGCTTGGACCATCAGGCTGCGGAAAGACCACCACACTTCGCATGCTCGGTGGCTTTGAGACACCGGACAAGGGAAAAATCATGTTTGATTCAAAGGACATCACAAATGTGCCTGCAAACGAGAGAAATCTGAACACTGTTTTCCAGAAATACTCTCTTTTCCCTCATATGACAATAGCTGAAAACATCGCGTTTGGTCTTAAAATAAAGAAAAAAAGCAAGGCTTACATTGATGACAAAATAAAGTATGCATTAAAGCTGGTCAATCTCGACGGCTTTGAAAACCGCTCTGTGGATTCTCTTAGCGGAGGCCAGCAGCAGCGTATCGCTATTGCAAGAGCTATTGTAAACGAGCCTAAGGTACTGCTGTTAGACGAGCCGCTTGGCGCTCTCGACTTAAAGCTGCGCCAGAGCATGCAGTATGAGCTTATCCGCTTCAAAAATGAGCTCGGTATCACCTTCGTCTACGTCACACACGACCAGGAGGAAGCGCTTACAATGTCTGACACCATCGTAGTCATGAATCAGGGCTATATCCAGCAGATTGGCACACCAGAGGACATTTACAATGAGCCTGAAAATGCCTTTGTCGCTGACTTTATCGGGCACAGTAATATCATCGACGGTGTTATGATAAAGGATAAGCTTGTCGAGATACTCGGTGTAAAGATGCCTTGTGTGGACGAGGGCTTTGGTGAGAACACGCCTGTCGATATAGTCATCCGCCCGGAGGATGTGGAGCTGGTGCCTGCGGAGGACGGCTACATGCAGGGCGATGTCGTGTCAAATATCTTTAAGGGAGTGCACTATGAGCTTGAGGTAAAGGCTAACGGCTACGACTGGATGGTGCACACCACCAAATATGTAGAGGTCGGCAGTCATGTGGGTATCAAGGTGATTCCATTTAATATCCAGGTAATGCACAAGCCTGAGTCCCTCAGATGAAAAGGCGGTGGAGATAGATGTCTAAAATAAAGAAACAGCTGCTCGCGGGCCGTACCTTCATATGGATTATCGGATTTATCATACTTCCGCTTTTCATGATTGTGTACTATGCATTTAAAGGCTCTGACGGAGGCTTCACATTTGAATATGTGGCTGCAATAGCACAGCACACCAATATCAAGGCACTGCTTTTATCCCTACGGCTAGGAATCATATGCACCATAATATGCCTGGTGCTGTCCTATCCGCTTGCGATGATTTTAAACGGCTTAAAGATTAAAAACCAAAGCTTTGTAGTATTTGTTTTCATGCTTCCTATGTGGATGAACTTTATGCTTAGAATACTCGCATGGAAGCAGCTTTTGTCCAAAAACGGTGTCATCAACTCGATACTCACCACTCTCGGACTGCCGGGCTTCAACATCATGAATACCTCCGGAGCAGTCGTGCTTGGCATGGTCTATGACTTTCTGCCATTCATGCTGCTGCCTATATACAACTCCATGACCAGGATCAAAAACGACTGGATTGAGGCGGCTCTTGACCTCGGTGCAAACAAAGTCACAATACTTTTCAAGATTATACTGCCACTTACAATGTCCGGTGTCATAAGCGGAATCGTAATGGTTTTCGTGCCATCACTCACATCCTTTGCCATCTCACAGATACTCGGTGGCGGCAAGGTCCTGCTCATCGGAAATATCATAGAACAGGATTTCGTCCATGGCTCGCAGTGGGGCGCAGGAAGCGGTCTCTCACTCGTGCTCATGGTATTCGTATTAATCAGCATGGCACTCGTCAATCTGTTTGATAAGGAAGGAGACCAGAGCGCATTATGGTAAAAAAAATAGCATCCAGGGTATATATGGGACTGATTTTTTTGTTTCTGTATCTACCTATCGTTGTATTAATAGTACTCTCCTTCAACAACTCCAAATCCAAGGTTAAATGGGGAGGCTTCACGCTCGACTGGTACATAAAGTGCTTTCAGAGTGAGCGGATTATGTCGGCATTTTCTACAACACTGCAGATTACGCTGCTTGCAGCTGTGATTTCTACAATAATAGGAACTCTCGCAGCCATGGGTATAAGCGCCATGAAGAAACGTAACCAGACAATCTATCTGGGCGCTACAAACATCCCGATGCTCAATGCAGATATCGTGACCGGTATCTCAATGATGCTTTTGTTTGTAAAATTCATGAATCTGGGCTTTGTGACAGTGCTTATCGCACACATCACGTTCAATATCCCTTATGTGATACTCAATGTGCTTCCAAAGCTCAAGCAAACCAACAAATACACCTATGAGGCCGCACTTGACCTGGGCGCATCACCTCTATATGCATTTTTCAAGGTCACCTGGCCTGAAATAAGCCCCGGAGTGTTCTCCGGCTTTATGATGGCGGTCACAATGTCACTCGATGACTTCTCCATCACCTACTTTACGAAGGGTGCCGGAGTAAACACACTCTCAACCATGCTCTACACAGAGCTGAAAAAGGGTGTAAAGCCGGAGCTGTATGCTCTGTCAACCATACTTTTCTTCACAGTGCTGTTGCTTTTGGTTGTGGTAAACATCAACTCAAACCAGATACCTGTCAGCGCCTCAAAGAAGCCTGCAAGAGCTAAAAAGCTGCGCATCGTAAAGCGTAGTGTGAGCATCGCAATTGTTGCAGTACTCGTAATCGGCTGCTTTTCGGTATTTACCATAAGCGCCGGAAGCACGAACAATGACAATGCCATAACAGTGCTAAACTACGGTAAATACATCGATGAATCAGTAATCGACAGCTTCGAGCAGGAAACCGGAATCACCATTAAATACGAGGAATACGAGGAGCCTGAGGAAATGTACACAAAGTACAAGTCCGGTGCCATCGATTACGATGTCATCTGCACCTCTGACTACATCATAGAGAAGCTCATAAGTGAGGGTGAGGTCAACAAGATAGACTACAGCTCAATGCCAAACTATCAAAATGTAAATCAGGATATAATCGACATGTCCGCATCCTTTGACCCGACACATGAGTATACTGTGCCTTATTTCTACGGCACACCTCGGCATACTATACAATAAAAAGCTGGCTGATGCATCAGACCTAAATACCTGGGACTGCCTGTGGAACGGCAAATACAAGGACAACATGATTATGATTAATTCTGTCCGTGATGCCTTTACTCCCGCCCTTCGCACACTTGGCTACTCGATAAACGAGACAGACACAACAAAGCTCGATGAAGCATTTGATATACTAAACAAACAAAGCAGTGATGTGCTCGCCTACTACGTGGATGAGACCTGTGATGAGATGGTTGCTGAAAATGCAGCAATCGCAGTGTGCTACTCCGGTGAGGCAGCTGCCGCCATGGCTGAAAATGACAACCTGGACTATATCGTACCAAAAGAGGGCTCAAACCTCTGGATTGACTCATGGTTTATTCCAAAGACATGCAAGAATAAAGAGGGCGCACAGGAATTTTTGAATTATATCTGCAGTGATGAGCCGGCACAACTCAACTTTGAATATGTATACTATGCATCACCTATCCAGTCTGTCATCGACAACCAGGATGCAGAAACGAAGGAAAATGAGGCGATTAATCCGCCTTCCGATATGCTCAAAAACTGTGAAGTATACAGAGCTTTAAATGATGATGACGCAACTCTTTACAACACACTGTGGCAGAGGCTTAAATCGGATTAAAAATGAATTGCGCAGCTATATTTTGTATGATGTCACAAAAATGAAGTCTAAAAATTGTACAAAAATACATATTGCAAACTTCAACAAACAATGATAGAGTAAAACCCACGAAGCGCCCTGCTTCGTGGGTTTTACTTTTCCACGAGATCCGATATTTTTATGCTCCGCAAGGAGATTCATGAAATACACGGAGTTTTTACATACTATAGAAACAGAAATAACCGCAAGACTTGACAATAATTTCAAGCTTACCATCCATCCTGTCAAAAAGAACAACGGGATGATCTACGACGGATTGGTGATTATCAATCCCAAATTCAATATAGCACCGACTATTTATCTCAATCCTTACTACCATTGGTATCTTGATGGTGTATCCATTGATTCTATTCTCGATGCAATTTTATCCACCTACAATGATTTCAAGCCAACTGAAGATTTTGACATAAGCTTCTGTGATGATTTTTCCAAGGTAAAAGAGAAAATAATTTTCCAGCTCATAAGCTACGACAAAAACCAAAAGCAGCTAAAGGACATGCCCTATATCAAATATCTGGATTTTGCCATCATATTTGAAGTATATGTAGGAGCCGAGCTGCCTGAATTTGGCACCATTACAGTCACAGATGCGCTTCTGTCACGCTGGGGCATAGATACAGAAACACTAATCCGCGCCTCAATGCAAAACACCCCAAAGATACTTCCATGCTCAATAATCAACATGGCAGAGTTTCTTGCCAAAAAATGTCCGGGCTATGCTAATCAGATGCGCGCAGTCTGTGATTTTGACAGCCTGCCTATGTATATCCTTACAAACAGCAGGCAGACAAACGGTGCATCCGCCATACTCTACCCGGGTGTGCTAAGCTCGCTGGCAAAAAAGCTCGGCGGCAATATGCTGCTCATACCAAGCAGTATCCATGAGTTTCTGGTAATGCCGCTGGATAGCGATATAGATGTCTGCAACCTAAGCGAATTCATCTGTGAGGTAAACTCTACAGAGGTACGCGACGAGGAAGTACTTGGCGAGAGGTATTACATATACGATAGTAAAACAGACACTGTCTACTGATAATCATATAACCTGATAATCATATAACCCGATAACACAAAATACCGGATATCATATCATAGATATGTATCCGGTATTTTACTTTCTAAGAACATAGTTGGAAATTCAAGAAAGTTATTGGCCTGTTATTTGCAGAGCGATGTACTAGTTGCCAAGCAGCATGTCGTAAAGCTTCTCATACTCTTTCGCAGATGCCTTCCATGAGAAATCATGCCTCATGGCGCGCTGCATCATCTCCTGCCATCTGTCCTTATGGTTTTCAAACACATCAAGAGCATATTTGATGACATGCAGCATATCATGCGCATTATAATTGGCAAAGGAAAAGCCATCGCCAGTATTCTCATACTCATTGTACGGCACTACAGTGTCCTTAAGACCACCTGTCTCCCTGACTATAGGCAGCGTACCATATCGCATAGACATGAGCTGGCTCAAGCCGCACGGCTCAAAAAGAGACGGCATGAGAAATGCGTCACAGCCTGCATATATCTCATGTGCATTTTCCTCTGAGTAACCGATATATACTCCAAGCTTCTGCGGATACCTGCCATGGAAATAATTAAACATCTCCTCGTACTGCTGCTCTCCTGTGCCCTGCACTATAAACTGTACATTCATGGTGGAAAGCATCTCCTCCATCACATATGCCACCAGATCAAAGCCCTTCTGCTTTGTCAGACGCGAAACTATTCCAATCAGCATGACATCCTTATCCACAGCCAGACCATACTTCTCCTGCAGCTGACGCTTATTAACGACCTTTCCACTCAATTCCCTTACAGAAAAATGCTTATCCAGATATGTATCCTTCATAGGATTAAAGACATCATAATCTATACCGTTTACAATGCCTCTCAAATGCCTGCGCCGCTCAAGCATCAGGCCATCCAGGCCCTCTCCGCCCTCAGGTGTACAGATTTCATCTGCATATGTCGGACTGACAGTCGTAATCTCATCTGCATATACTATGCCGCCCTTTAAATAATTAGCCTCACCATAGAACTCCAGCTCCCTGAATTAAAAATATGCTCCGGAAGTCCTGTAACATCAGCCACCTCTTTAATCTTCCATCGCCCTTGAAACTTCATATTGTGAATGGTAAAGACTGTCTTGATACCGGCATAGAAATTGTCTGAGCCGTATACTGTCTTTAGAAAAACCGGCAAGAGTCCTGTCTGCCAGTCATTACAATGTATCACATCCGGGGCAAAATCTATAACCGGCAAAGCCTCAAGCACCGCCTTTGAAAAGAAAAAAGCAAACTTCTCCACATCCTCGTATATATTGTTGTATGGCTTATCTCCTGCAAAGTAAAACTCATTGTCGACAAAATAATATGTCACACCATCATACTGCGATGTAAAAATCCCCACATACTGCCTGCGCCAGTTGAGATTGACATAAAAATGACAGACGAACTTAAGCTGTGGCAGTAATTTATCATCCATACATTTGTACTTCGGAAGTATAACTCTCACGTCATATCTGTCCTTGTCAAAATATTTCGGTAAAGATCCCACTACGTCAGCTAGTCCACCTGTCTTCATATAAGGTATTGCCTCTGATGCGGCCATTAATATTTTCATTTTGTCCATGCTGAAACCTCCCCCAGATTACAGTTATTTAAACAACGATTAATCTGATAAAAAATATAGTATACATCCTGAAACCAATAGAATGTATACTATATTATATCACGCGGGAGTACATTTTGCCTAGTAAATTTATCAAAACGTGGTTTTATTTGTCTATAATGACGATTTTTACATCCCTAGACGTATTTTGTCTGTAATCAGGGCAATAAACTCCGAATTGGTAGGCTTGCCCTTACCATAGTTTACAGTGTATCCAAACATGGAGTCTATCGTATCCATCCTGCCTCTGCTCCATGCCACCTCGATAGCATGCCTTATGGCTCTCTCCACCCTGCTTGAGGTAGTCTTGTACTTCTTTGCAATAGTGGGATACAAAAGCTTTGTGATAGAGCTAAGCATTTCCATATCCTCAACGCACATCACTATCGCAGTCCTAAGATACTGATATCCCTTTATATGAGCCGGAACACCTATCTCATGAATGATATCCGTCACCTGTGTCTCAAGAGATTTTTTCTCCATATATGTATCATCAAGTGGCTCAGTGTCACCGGATGCTCTCTTTACATACACAAGTACCACATCAGAACCGGCATTACCGTTTATCATGTTGTATGCTTCATCACTACTTCTTGCTGTTCCTAAAAACTCCATGCCCTTTAATAAACTCTGCATGTTTTTCTTTTCGTCTGCTACTGCAACATTTAAAGTGCTCATCAAACTCTCCTATGCCGCCAATTACTGTCATGTCAAAACAAATTGTATGCTTTTATGATAACACATTTTGTCGAATTTTGTCGAGAGCGTATTTTTTTTAAATTTTATGTAACCATTCAGCCCCACGCATATTCGCAAAACTGCACGATACCCGTGCTTTCTCTATTCTTCAAACTGAGAGTTATACAGCTCTGCATAAAATCCGTTCTTTGCAAGAAGCTCATCGTGTGTACCCTGCTCGATAATGTCTCCGTCCTTCATGACAAGAATCATATCGGCATTCTTGATAGTAGACAGCCTGTGGGCGATGACAAAGCTTGTTCTGCCCCTTCATCAGATTGTCAAGTGCCTTCTGGATACGGATTTCTGTACGTGTATCGACAGAGGATGTGGCCTCATCAAGGATAAGGATTGGATTGTCTGCAAGAATGGCTCTTGCTATTGTCAAAAGCTGCTTTTGTCCCTGTGACACATTGGATGCATCCTCGTTGAGCTCCATATCGTAGCCACCCGGCAATGTCTGGATAAAGTGATGCGCATGTGCTGCCTTTGCTGCCGCGATGACCTCCTCATCTGTGGCATCCAGACGGCCGTAGCGGATATTTTCCATAATGGTGCCCTTAAAGAGCCATGTGTCCTGCAATACCATGCCGAATGCATCTCGCAGATCGGCTCTGTTGTAATCCCTGATATCATGTCCGTCTACAAGAATGGCACCTGAGCTTACATCATAAAATCTCATAAGAAGCTTGACCATGGTAGTCTTTCCCGCTCCTGTCGGTCCAACGATAGCAACCTGCTGTCCCGGCTTTACCTTTGCAGAAAAATCATTGATGATGATCTGGTCAGGATTATAACCAAAGTGTACATGCGAAAACTCTACACTTCCCTCGATATGGTCTGGCTTTACAGGATTTTCCACTGTTATATCCTCTTCCTCCTCATCGAGGAACTCAAATACACGCTCAGATGCAGCCGCCATCGACTGAAGCTGGTTTGCCACCTGTGCTATCTGCTGGATAGGCTGTGTGAAATTCTTCACATACTGTATAAATGCCTGGATATCACCGATTGTGATGACATTCTTTATGGCAAGTATACCACCTGAGATGGCTACTCCCGCGTATCCTAAGTTTCCTACAAACTGCATGATAGGCATCATAAGTCCTGAGAGGAACTGTGATTTCCATGCGGATTTGTAGAGCACATTGTTGGCCTCCTTAAAGGTCTTTACAGTCTCTGCCTCTTTATTGTATGCCTTTATGACGAGGTGACCTCCGTACACCTCCTCGACCTGTCCGTTTATGTGTCCCAGATACTCCTGCTGCTGTCTGAAGTATTTCTGTGAATGCTTTATGACAAACGAAATAAGTATCATCGAAACAGGCAGGATAACGAGTGAAATCAGCGTCATGAGCGGTGAAATAGACAGCATCATGACCAGTGTACCGACCAAAGTGGCAACAGATGTAATAATCTGTGTGATACTCTGGTTCAAGCTCTGTCCGAGTGTGTCCACATCGTTTGTGATACGCGAAAGTACCTCACCGTATGTCCTTGATTCGAAATACTTCATCGGCATACGGTTGATTTTGCTCGTGATGTCCTTACGCATCCTGTAGCAGGTCTTCTGCGTGATGCCTGTCATGATAAGCCCCTGGACAAACATAAAGATGGCACTCACCACATATAAAGCCAGCGTAAACAAAAGAACCTTTGCAATATAATCAAAATCTATGCCGCCTGTTCCTGCAATCTTGTTCATAAGTCCCTCGGCAAGCGCAGTGGTGGCTTTACCCATGACCTTCGGTCCTGCAACGGAGAAGACAGTCGAAACTGCTGCAAATATCATAACTGCAATGATGGCAGCCCAGTATCTGCCGAGATACTTTATGAGTTTCTTTGTAGAGCCCTTGAAATCCCTGGCCTTTTCTGTGACCATTCCGGGGCCACGTCCCATTGGCCCTCTTGGCCTCTTAGGAGGCATCTTAAACTGTTCGTTATTATTCTCACTCATCTTACATGCCCTCCTTTTTGTTATCATCAATTCCAAGTTCCTTGGCTGAAAGCTGTGACTGTGCAATCTGCATATATACATCGCAATTTTTAAGAAGCTCCTCGTGGGTGCCTTTTCCTACGATTTTACCGTCATCGAGCACGAGAATCTGGTCAGCATGAATAATCGTGCTGATACGCTGTGCCACGATAATGACGGAAGCATTCTCTGTAACCTCTGCTAAAGCTGCACGCAGACGCGCATCAGTCTTCATATCGAGTGCTGAAAAGCTGTCATCAAACACATAGATATGAGGATCCTTTGCGATAGCTCTTGCTATGGCAAGCCTCTGCTTCTGACCTCCTGACACGTTGGAGCCGCCCTGTGCGATTGAGCTTTCATACCTGTCATTCTTTGTCTCGATAAACTCAGAAGCCTGTGCGATATCCGCAGCCTTTTTTATCTGCTCATCACTCGCGTCTGCTTTACCAAAGCGCAGGTTTGAGGCGATGGTTCCCGAGAAAAGAATACCCTTCTGCGGAACAAAGCCTATTGACTCGCGAAGCTCGCTTAGTGTGTAGTCTCTGATATCGTGTCCATCAAGCTCTATTGAGCCTCCCGTCACGTCATAGAAACGCGGAATCAGGTTTACAAGTGTAGACTTTCCACAGCCGGTACTTCCGATGATAGCTGTGGTTTTGCCCGGCTCCGCCACAAAATCAATGTCTGAAAGCACATCCTCCTTTGCTCCCGGATATCTGAAATCCACATGGTTGAAACGGATAACACCTCCTGTGATCAGCCTCAGTAACAGGCTCTTTTGGATCATTTACAGTGCTGTTTGTCTTTATAACCTCATCGATACGCTCTGCCGCAACACCAGCTCTCGGAAGCATGATGGACATGGCTGAAAGCATGAGGAATGACATAACAATCATCATGGCATATGTAATAAACGCAGTCATGGTACCTACCTGCATAGAACCCTTGTCTATTCTGCCTGCTGCAACCCACACGATACCAAGTGTGATGCAGTACATGATCATGGACATACCCGGCATCATAAAGGTCATGACACGGTTTGTAAACAGCTGTGTGCGTGTAAGCTCACGGTTAGCCTCATCAAACCTCGCTTTTCCTCCTCCTTCTCACGGCCGAAAGCCCTGATAACGGAAAGACCTGTAAGAATCTCACGAGAAACAAGGTTTACCTTGTCTACAAGACTCTGCATAATCTTGAACTTTGGCATCGCAATGCCAACCAGTGTGAAAATAAAAACCATGATGGCAGCAACCGCAATGGCAATCACCCACTCCATGCCGGATTTGGTCTGTGCCACCTTGATGATACCACCGATACCAACGATTGGCGCGTAAAGCACCATACGAAGCATCATAGTAGTAACCATCTGAATCTGCTGTATATCATTCGTGCTTCTAGTAATCAGTGATGCCGTAGAGAATTTGTTAATCTCGGCATTTGAAAAACCTACAACCTTTGAAAAGGTCTTCTCCCTCAAATCCCTGCCGACAGCGGCACCGACCTTTGAAGCCGCAAAACCTACAACACATGCTGCTATAAGCATAATAGCTGCAAAGGCTGCCATCTTGGCGCCTGCCTTCCACAGATAAGCAACCTGATTGGCATCCACGTCGATTCCTGCATTCTCATCACACTTTGTCGCAAAAGTTACACCCATGGACTTTAAAGTAGCTGAACCCACCGCATCGATTTTTTCCTGCACCTTGCTTCTTATCTGCTTTATCATGTTATCATCGAGCGCTACTCCCTGCGGGATAGCCGATGCATCCACATCCATCTGCTCACCCCGACTGAAAAGCCTGATATGCCATGACAAGAGGAACCAAAAGCTCCTCATCCAGCTTATCAAGTGTGTCCGAATCAGCTGTCAGCTTGTATTTTGCCACACTGTCATCAGATTTTGAAGCATCCTCTGCCTCATAACAGTCCGTAAATTTTTCTTTCTCGTCAGACAGCATAAATGTCTGTGCCATCTGATAATCCTCCGATGTAATCTCCTTTGGCAGGATATGCTCAATGCCATGATCCTGGATACCAACATCAATGATGTCAGATGTGTACGCAGGCAAAGCCAGATCACAGTAAGCCTGAGCAATGAGAAAAACAAATATTAATATGATCCATCGCCAGTATGGAATCAGGTTTTTGAAAATTTTACTCATAAACGTTTTCCTTTCTTTCCGGTTAATTATCCCCCCATACACGAATGCAAAAAATATCCGCAATCGTGCGCATACTATCTTATTTTATCAATAAGCGCGGATAATTCAATAAAGAAAGTATAAAGAAACAGTAAAAAAACAGAGACCATATACATGATTGGTAATCTATGTATTGATCTCTGTTTTGGTTTGATTTTTTTAAAGCCTGCTCAAGCTGCTCCTGAGCTATTACATTTTCATTTAAGTCCTGCCGGAGCATAGACTCTCATTGTTAAAAACTAACGATTCCGAGTGCCTGCAGCAACAGTATAAGCAGGAATGCCGGTGCAATAAATTTAACCATGATTATATAAAGCCCTTTTCTGGTGAATTTGCTGCCTCCGCGTGTCACCTCATCTATTATTACCTTTGGACTTACTATCCAGCCAACGAGGATACATGTGGCAAGTGCAACGATTGGCATAAGCACATTGTTGCTTACATAATCCATGATATCAAGTATCTGTCCGACTGTGCCGTTTGGAAGCTTAACCTCCATATAGAGCTTATTGTAGCCAAGGCAGACTATTATCTCTGCAATCAGACCGTATACCGTGACTAAAATTGCGCTTTTTCTGCGGCTCCAGTGAAATCTGTCTATAAGACTCGATACAATAGCCTCCATAATTGATACAGACGATGTGACTGCTGCGAATGCAACTATCATGAAGAATATCAGTCCAACGATATCTCCTGCTATTCCCATTTCATTAAATACCTTTGGCAGTGATATAAACATAAGCCCCGGTCCTGCTGACATGCCGTCACGACCCATAAATACATATACTGCCGGAATGATCATAAGGCCTGCAAGGAATGCAACAAGTGTATCAAAAATCTCGATCTGGTTGATTGAGCCCATGAGCTTTGATTCCTTCTTGACATACGAACCATATGCAACCATGATTCCCATAGCCACACTGATTGAGTAGAACAGCTGACCGAGTGCATCAACAAATACTGTGGCAAGCTTTTGCATTGTAAGCCCCTTGAAGTCAGGAACCACATATATCTTAAGACCCTCAAGACCACTTCTTACTGCGCCTGATGCCTCCTTATAATGGAGCGTCAGCGAGAAAATACCGATTGCAAAAATAAGCACAACAAGGATAGGCATGAGCACCTTGCTGAAGCGCTCGATACCTTTATTGACTCCGCCAATGACAACTGCTGCTGTTATAAGCAGATAAACCACTCCAAATATGATTGGTGCCCACTGGCCTGTGATAAAGCCTGTGAAATATCCATCCGCAACCGCATTTTTACCGCTTCCTGTAATGAAAAGTGTAAAGTATTTTAAAACCCATCCACCTATAGTACAGTAGTAAGGCAGAATAATAGCCGGTACTATACACGCAAGCACACCGATAAACTTGCCCTTTGGATTGATAAGACCATACGCGGTGAGCGGTCCCTGTCCTGTCTTACGTCCTATTGCAATCTCAGTGGTAAGCAATGCAAAGCCAAAGGTCAGAACAAGTATCAGATACACCAGCAGAAAAAGTCCTCCTCCGTCCTTTGCTGCCAGATACGGAAACCTCCATATATTTCCAAGTCCTACCGCACTGCCGGCTGCCGCAAGGAACGAACCCAATGTGCCGGAAAAAGTGCTTCTTGATTTTTCTTTCATTTTCTACTGTCTCCTTAATATATTATATAATTTAATTTCGATTTAATATGGACATTGTTTCCATTTACAAATCTAATATACCTATTATAATCATCTAGAGTACTTTTTGCAACGGTTGATATTTTTTATTCGAATTTGCAGTTTGGTAGCGTAGCGACGGCGGGAATACGTGTGCGCCAGTGATACCCAGGGCCTACGTTCCGTACTATTGTCCTAAATAAGGTTCTTGATTCCCTCTGTTAAACGCTTTTACAGCTCACATTGTTCATAGTGTAAGATGAATTCCCTCCACATCATTAGCTAAAGCTCAATTATCTGACTCTCGCAGTAAGACATTCCGGCATCAAAAAGTGCAGCCTTGTTGTCTCCGTATCTGTGCACAATCTTCTGGAACTTCTCCGGGAACTTTGCACCGCACATTGCTGACCATTCTCTGAATCTGAGCCGCATTGATACAAGGCATGATGCCCGGGATAACAGGCACATTGATACCTGCAAGCCACGGTCCTCAAGCAAATTGAAGAGGTATCATTGTCAAGAAGAGCTGTGATAAAGAAGCTCTGCACCGGCATCAACCTTTT
>SCPN01000374.1_pt1 | contig 127498 bp, 110 predicted proteins | sample 6106831 | NCBI WGS metagenome assembly SCPN01 (sample SAMN10720447, study PRJNA508395) | human gut metagenome | isolation source: Participant 1, 0 month | reverse complement strand
AAGCGTGATGGAGATTACTGCCAATGTCGATACTCGCTCTACGACGACTGAGCATGGGCGTGATATTGAAATGCGCGCCGACGGTGAAGTGGCAGTTGATGCGGGGGTAGACACGCAGTGGGGCGCACTGATGGCTGACAGCAGCGGGCAGCATCAGGATGAGGGTAGCACATTTACTAAAACGGGGGCGGGTACGCTGGAGCTGACCGCCAGCGGTACAACGCAGTCGGCAGTACGTGTCGAAGAAGGCACCCTGAAAGGCGATGTTGCGGATATCTTTCCTTATGCTTCGTCACTGTGGGTCGGTGATGGGGCGACGTTCGTTACTGGCGCGGATCAGGATATTCAGTCTATCGATGCTACTTCCAGCGGCACTATCGATATCAGCGATGGTACGGTTTTGCGTCTGACCGGGCAGGATACTTCCGTCGCCCTTAATGCCTCATTGTTTAACGGCGATGGGACGCTGGTGAATGCCACCGATGGCGTGACGTTGACAGGTGAGCTTAATACCAACCTTGAAACTGACAGCCTGACCTATCTTTCCGACGTGACGGTTAATGGCAATCTGACCAATACGTCCGGTGCGGTTAGCCTGCAAAATGGCGTCGCTGGCGATACGCTGACGGTAAACGGTGATTATACCGGCGGCGGTACGCTACTGCTCGATAGCGAATTAAACGGCGATGACTCGGTAAGCGATCAATTGGTGTTGAACGGTAATACTGCTGGCAACACAACTGTGGTGGTTAACTCCATTACAGGGATTGGTGAGCCGACATCGACAGGCATTAAAGTGGTTGATTTCGCAGCCGATCCCACGCAGTTTCAAAACAATGCGAAGTTCAGTCTGGCAGGCAGCGGCTACGTCAATATGGGAGCATATGACTACACGCTGGTGGAAGATAACAACGACTGGTATCTGCGATCGCAAGAAGTAACGCCACCATTGCCACCTGATCCAGACCCTGACCCAACACCCGATCCTGACCCAACACCCGATCCAATCCCCGCTTACCAGCCGGTGCTGAATGCCAAAGTTGGCGGTTATCTCAATAATCTGCGGGCGGCAAATCAGGCGTTTATGATGGAGCGACGCGATCATGCAGGTGGCAATGGTCAGACGCTGAATTTACGTGTTATCGGCGGACGTTATCATTACACGGCGGCAGGGCAACTGGCTCAGCATGAAGACACTTCTACGGTGCAGCTTAGCGGTGACCTGTTTAGCGGGCGCTGGGGCGATGATGGCGAGTGGATGCTTGGGGCGGTTGGTGGCTACAGTGATAATCAGGGCGAGAGCCGCTCGAATATGACCGGAACTCGCGCCGATAACCAGAACCACGGTTATGCCGTTGGGCTGACCTCAAGCTGGTATCAGCACGGTAATCAGAAGCAGGGGGCCTGGCTGGATAGCTGGCTGCAATACGCGTGGTTTAACAATGATGTTTCCGAACAAGACGATGGCACAGATCATTACCACTCGTCGGGGATTATCGCCTCGCTGGAAGCCGGGTATCAGTGGTTACCGGGGCGTGGTGTGGTGATTGAACCGCAGGCGCAGGTGATTTATCAGGGCGTGCAGCAGGATGATTTTACCGCCGCTAACCGTGCGCGCGTGTCACAATCGCAGGGTGATGATATTCAGATGCGGCTGGGTTTACACAGCGAATGGCGTACCGCTGTTCATGTCATACCAACATTAGATCTGAATTATTATCACAATCCCCATTCGACGGAAATTGAAGAGGATGGCAGCACTATCAGTGACGATGCGGTGAAGCAACGGGGTGAAATAAAAGTGGGAGTCACGGGCAATATCAGTCAGCGAGTGTCCCTGCGCGGCAGCGTGGCGTGGCAGAAAGGGAGTGATGATTTTGCCCAGATGGCAGGGTTTTTGTCGATGACGGTGAAATGGTAATCACTGTCTAGTCGGCACGGTTGCCGGATGCGGCGTAAACGCCTTATCCGGCCTACGGGGAGCATTTGTAGGCCTGATAAGACGCGGCAAGCGTCGCATCAGGCATTGGCTCGGCCAAACAACAACCTCACTTATTCTGCGGTGGTACGGCATATAGTTCACATCCACGCCGGGGCCGAGTTTAAAAGTATTAGTGAGCGGGTTGTAATGTAGCCCGGTTATATGTCGCTCTTTAAGGCTTGTCTGATCTACCCAGCCAAGCAGTTCTGCCGGTTTAATAAACTTCTTCACATCATGCGTGCCTTTGGGCACCATGCGCAAAATATATTCCGCGCCAACCACCGCCATCAGCCATGACTTGCCGTTGCGGTTAAGCGTCGAGAAAAAGACATCGCCGCCTGGTTTCACCAGTTGCGCACAGGCTCTGACCACTGACTGCGGATCGGGGACGTGCTCCAGCATCTCCATGCAGGTCACCACATCATACTGCCCGGCATGTTTTGCCGCGTGCTCTTCCACGGTTTCCTGCACATAATCCACCTGAATGCCGCTTTCCAGCGCGTGCAGTTTTGCCACCTGCAATGGCTCAAAGCCCATATCCAGACCGGTCACCGTCGCGCCTTCGCGCGCCATACTCTCGGCCAGAATGCCGCCGCCACAACCGACATCGAGCACCTTTTTGCCAAATAAACCGCCAGCACGCTCGGCAATATAGCCCAGACGCAGCGGGTTAATGCGGTGCAACGGTTTGAACTCACCTTCAAGATCCCACCAGCGGGAGGCGACGGCTTCAAATTTAGCGATCTCTTCGTGGTCTACGTTATGGTTTTCCGGCGATTTTTCGGCATTCATTGGCACTTCTACTCCGTAATTGGCAAGACAAACGAGTATATCAGGCATTGGATGTGAATAAAGCGTATAGGTTTACCTCAAACTGCGCGGCTGTGTTATAATTTGCGACCTTTGAATCCGGGATACAGTAGAGGGATAGCGGTTAGATGAGCGACCTTGCGAGAGAAATTACACCGGTCAACATTGAGGAAGAGCTGAAGAGCTCCTATCTGGATTATGCGATGTCGGTCATTGTTGGCCGTGCGCTGCCAGATGTCCGAGATGGCCTGAAGCCGGTACACCGTCGCGTACTTTACGCCATGAACGTACTAGGCAATGACTGGAACAAAGCCTATAAAAAATCTGCCCGTGTCGTTGGTGACGTAATCGGTAAATACCATCCCCATGGTGACTCGGCGGTTTATGACACGATCGTCCGTATGGCGCAGCCATTCTCGCTGCGTTACATGCTGGTAGACGGTCAGGGTAACTTCGGTTCCATCGACGGCGACTCTGCGGCGGCAATGCGTTATACGGAAATCCGTCTGGCGAAAATTGCCCATGAACTGATGGCCGATCTCGAAAAAGAGACGGTCGATTTCGTTGATAACTATGACGGCACGGAAAAAATTCCCGACGTCATGCCAACCAAAATTCCTAACCTGCTGGTGAACGGTTCTTCCGGTATCGCCGTAGGTATGGCAACCAACATCCCGCCGCACAACCTGACGGAAGTCATCAACGGTTGTCTGGCGTATATCGATGATGAAGACATCAGCATTGAAGGGCTGATGGAACACATCCCGGGGCCGGACTTCCCGACGGCGGCAATCATTAACGGTCGTCGCGGTATTGAAGAAGCTTACCGTACCGGTCGCGGCAAGGTGTATATCCGCGCTCGCGCAGAAGTGGAAGTTGACGCCAAAACCGGTCGTGAAACCATTATCGTCCACGAAATTCCGTATCAGGTAAACAAAGCGCGCCTGATCGAGAAGATTGCGGAACTGGTAAAAGAAAAACGCGTGGAAGGCATCAGCGCGCTGCGTGACGAGTCTGACAAAGACGGTATGCGCATCGTGATTGAAGTGAAACGCGATGCGGTCGGTGAAGTTGTGCTCAACAACCTCTACTCCCAGACCCAGTTGCAGGTTTCTTTCGGTATCAACATGGTGGCATTGCACCATGGTCAGCCGAAGATCATGAACTTGAAAGACATCATCGCGGCGTTTGTTCGTCACCGCCGTGAAGTGGTGACCCGTCGTACTATTTTCGAACTGCGTAAAGCTCGCGATCGTGCTCATATCCTTGAAGCATTAGCCGTGGCGCTGGCGAACATCGACCCGATCATCGAACTGATCCGTCATGCGCCGACGCCTGCAGAAGCGAAAACTGCGCTGGTTGCTAATCCGTGGCAGCTGGGCAACGTTGCCGCGATGCTCGAACGTGCTGGCGACGATGCTGCGCGTCCGGAATGGCTGGAGCCAGAGTTCGGCGTGCGTGATGGTCTGTACTACCTGACCGAACAGCAAGCTCAGGCGATTCTGGATCTGCGTTTGCAGAAACTGACCGGCCTTGAGCACGAAAAACTGCTCGACGAATACAAAGAGCTGCTGGATCAGATCGCGGAACTGTTGCGTATTCTTGGTAGCGCCGATCGTTTGATGGAAGTGATCCGTGAAGAGCTGGAGCTGGTTCGTGAACAGTTCGGTGACAAACGTCGTACTGAAATCACCGCCAACAGCGCAGACATTAACCTGGAAGATCTGATCACTCAGGAAGATGTGGTAGTGACGCTCTCTCACCAGGGCTACGTTAAGTATCAGCCGCTTTCTGAATACGAAGCGCAGCGTCGTGGCGGGAAAGGTAAATCTGCCGCACGTATTAAAGAAGAAGACTTTATCGACCGACTGCTGGTGGCGAACACTCACGACCATATTCTGTGCTTCTCCAGCCGTGGTCGCGTCTATTCGATGAAAGTTTATCAGTTGCCGGAAGCCACTCGTGGCGCGCGCGGTCGTCCGATCGTCAACCTGCTGCCGCTGGAGCAGGACGAACGTATCACTGCGATCCTGCCAGTGACCGAGTTTGAAGAAGGCGTGAAAGTCTTCATGGCGACCGCTAACGGTACCGTGAAGAAAACTGTCCTCACCGAGTTCAACCGTCTGCGTACCGCCGGTAAAGTGGCGATCAAACTGGTTGACGGCGATGAGCTGATCGGCGTTGACCTGACCAGCGGCGAAGACGAAGTAATGCTGTTCTCCGCTGAAGGTAAAGTGGTGCGCTTTAAAGAGTCTTCTGTCCGTGCGATGGGCTGCAACACCACCGGTGTTCGCGGTATTCGCTTAGGTGAAGGCGATAAAGTCGTCTCTCTGATCGTGCCTCGTGGCGATGGCGCAATCCTCACCGCAACGCAAAACGGTTACGGTAAACGTACCGCAGTGGCGGAATACCCAACCAAGTCGCGTGCGACGAAAGGGGTTATCTCCATTAAGGTTACTGAACGTAATGGTTTAGTGGTTGGCGCGGTACAGGTAGATGACTGCGACCAGATCATATGATGATCACCGATGCCGGTACGCTGGTACGTACTCGCGTTTCGGAAATCAGCATCGTAGGCCGTAACACCCAGGGCGTGATCCTCATCCGTACTGCGGAAGATGAAAACGTAGTGGGTCTGCAACGTGTTGCTGAACCGGTTGACGAGGAAGATCTGGATACCATCGATGGCAGTGCCGCGGAAGGGGACGATGAAATCGCTCCGGAAGTGGACGTTGACGACGAGCCAGAAGAAGAATAATTTTACTTCTTCATGCCAAAAGGGAGCTATCTCCCTTGTTTGAATTGAAAAGTCCAGGCTGCAAAGTCTGGGCTTTTGTCGTATTAGGGCACGGTAAAGTTTGGCTGTGCCCGTAAAAAATGGCTGGCTATACACAAGGAATGTGGCAATGAGTGGTGAAAAAAAGGCGAAAGGCTGGCGGTTCTATGGTCTTGTAGGTTTTGGCGCAATAGCACTGCTTTCCGCTGGCGTCTGGGCGTTGCAATATGCTGGCAGTGGGCCAGAAAAAACGTTGTCGCCGCTGGTGGTGCACAACAATCTGCAAATCGATCTCAATGAGCCGGACCTCTTTCTCGACAGCGACTCTCTGAGCCAGCTTCCCAAAGATCTCCTCACCATTCCGTTTCTCCACGATGTTCTGAGCGAAGATTTCGTTTTCTATTATCAGAATCATGCCGATCGTCTGGGCATTGAAGGCAGCATTCGTCGTATTGTCTATGAACACGATCTCACGCTGAAAGATAAGCTCTTTTCGTCACTCTTAGATCAGCCCGCGCAGGCAGCGCTGTGGCACGATAAACAAGGCCATCTTTCACATTATATGGTGCTGATCCAGCGCAGTGGTTTAAGCAAACTGCTGGAGCCATTGTTGTTTGCCGCTACCAGCGACAGCCAGTTAAGCAAAACGGAAATCAGTAGCATCAAGATAAATAGTGAAACTGTTCCTGTTTATCAGTTGCGCTATAACGGCAATAACGCCCTGATGTTCGCGACTTATCAGGACAAGATGCTGGTGTTTTCCAGCACGGATATGTTGTTTAAAGATGATCAGCAGGATACCGAAGCCACGGCGATCGCAGGTGATTTGTTGAGCGGCAAAAAACGCTGGCAAGCAAGCTTTGGCCTGGAAGAGCGTGCTGCTGAAAAAACGCCAGTACGCCAGCGCATCGTGGTCAGCGCCAGGTTGCTGGGTTTTGGCTACCAGCGGTTAATGCCTTCTTTTGCTGGCGTACGCTTCGAAATGGGTAACGACGGCTGGCACAGTTTTGTGGCGTTAAATGATGAATCCGCCAGCGTAGATACCAGTTTCGATTTTACGCCGGTCTGGAACAGTATGCCTGCCGGGGCCAGCTTCTGTGTGGTGGTGCCGTATTCACACGGTATTGCCGAAGAGATGCTTTCGCACATCAGTCAGGAAAACGACAAGTTGAATGGGGCGTTAGACGGTGCCGCGGGGCTGTGCTGGTATGCAGACTCAAAATTGCAAACCCCGCTGTTTGTCGGTCAGTTTGATGGCACTGCCGAACAGGCGCAATTGCCAGGGAAACTGTTTACGCAAAATATTGGTGCGCACGAAAGCAAAGCGCCAGAAGGTGTTTTGCCGATAAGCCAGGCTCAGCAGGGCGAAGCGCAAATCTGGCGTCGCGAAGTGAGTTCCCGATACGGTCAGTATCCGAAAGCGCAGGCGGCGCAACCCGATCAATTAATGTCGGATTATTTTTTCCGCGTGTCGCTGGCGATGCAAAACAAAACGCTGCTTTTCTCCCTCGATGACACGCTGGTTAATAACGCCCTGCAAACACTGAATAAAAACCGCCCGGCAATGGTGGATGTAATACCCACTGATGGCATCGTTCCGCTCTATATCAATCCACAAGGCGTGGCGAAACTGCTGCGTAACGAAACGTTGACCAGTCTGCCGAAGAATCTCGAACCGGTTTTTTATAACGCCGCACAAACTTTATTAATGCCGAAGCTGGACGCTTTATCTCAACAACCGCGTTATGTCATGAAGCTGGCCCAGATGGAACCCGGTGCCGCCTGGCAGTGGCTACCCATAACCTGGCAGCCGCTATGAGGCACGGGCTGCTGGCGCTGATTTGCTGGCTGTGTTGTGTTGTTGCCCATAGCGAAATGCTGAATGTCGAACAATCCGGGCTGTTTCGCGCCTGGTTTGTACGCATTGCACAAGAACAGCTCCGCCAGGGGCCAAGTCCACGCTGGTATCAGCAGGATTGTGCGGGCCTGGTGCGATTTGCGGCGAACGAGACGCTGAAAGTTCACGATAGTAAATGGCTAAAAAGTAACGGTTTCTCTAGCCAGTATTTGCCGCCAGAGATGACGCTAACACCTGGACAGCGTCAACTGGCGCAAAACTGGAATCAGGGGAACGGGAAAACCGGCCCCTACGTGACCGCGATTAATTTGATTCAGTACAACAGCCAGTTTATTGGCCAGGACATAAACCAGGCGCTGCCTGGCGATATGATTTTTTTCGATCAGGGCGATGCCCAGCACTTAATGGTCTGGATGGGGCGTTACGTCATCTACCACACCGGAAGCGCCACGAAAACTGACAACGGAATGCGCGCAGTCAGTCTGCAACAACTTATGACATGGAAGGACACCCGATGGATACCCAACGATTCCAATCCCAATTTCATTGGCATTTATCGTTTAAATTTTCTGGCGCGATAGCAGCGTGCTTGTCCCTGTCTCTTGTGGGAACAGGGCTTGCTAATGCTGATGATTCGCTTCCTTCCAGTAACTATGCGCCGCCCGCCGGGGGAACATTCTTTTTGCTTGCTGACAGCAGTTTTAGCAGCAGTGAAGAGGCGAAAGTGCGACTGGAAGCGCCGGGGCGTGATTATCGGCGCTATCAGATGGAAGAGTACGGCGGCGTGGACGTTCGCCTGTATCGTATTCCTGACCCGATGGCATTTTTGCGCCAGCAGAAAAACCTGCATCGCATTGTGGTGCAACCGCAATATCTGGGCGACGGGCTGAACAATACGCTGACCTGGCTGTGGGATAACTGGTACGGCAAATCTCGCCGCGTAATGCAGCGTACTTTCTCTTCTCAGTCACGGCAGAATGTGACTCAGGCATTACCCGAATTACATCTCGGCAATGCCATTATTAAACCTTCCCGTTATGTACAGAACAACCAGTTTTCCCCGCTGAAAAAATATCCCTTGGTGGAACAGTTCCGTTATCCACTATGGCAGGCTAAACCGGTCGAGCCGCAGCAAGGGGTAAAACTGGAAGGCGCATCCAGCAATTTCATCTCGCCGCAGCCGGGTAACATTTATATTCCTCTCGGCCAACAAGAGCCGGGACTGTACCTCGTCGAGGCGATGGTTGGTGGGTATCGGGCGACGACGGTGGTGTTTGTTTCCGATACCGTGGCGCTTAGCAAAGTGTCAGGCAACGAGCTTCTGGTGTGGACCGCGGGTAAAAAACAGGGTGAAGCGAAGCCCGGCTCAGAGATCTTGTGGACTGACGGTCTTGGCGTGATGACCCGCGGTGTGACCGATGACAGCGGTACCTTGCAGTTACAACATATATCGCCAGAACGTTCATACATTCTGGGTAAGGATGCTGAAGGCGGTGTTTTTGTCTCCGAGAACTTCTTCTACGAAAGCGAAATCTACAACACCCGCTTGTATATTTTTACCGATCGCCCGCTATATCGCGCAGGCGATCGTGTCGATGTTAAAGTGATGGGCCGCGAGTTCCACGATCCGTTGCATTCATCCCCCATCGTCAGCGCCCCGGCGAAGCTTTCGGTGCTGGACGCTAACGGCAGTCTGTTGCAAACCGTCAATGTCACGCTGGATGCGCGCAATGGCGGGCAGGGAAGTTTCCGCCTGCCAGAAAATGCCGTAGCCGGAGGTTATGAGTTACGTCTTGCTTACCGCAATCAGGTCTATAGCAGCAGTTTTCGCGTGGCAAACTACATCAAGCCACATTTCGAGATTGGTTTAGCTCTCGACAAAAAAGAGTTCAAAACTGGCGAAGCGGTCAGCGGCAAACTGCAACTGCTTTACCCGGATGGTGAGCCGGTAAAAGATGCCCGCGTGCAGTTAAGTTTGCGCGCTCAGCAATTATCAATGGTCGGTAACGATTTGCGTTATGCCGGACGTTTTCCCGTGTCGCTGGAAGGCAGCGAAACGGTGTCCGACGCCAGCGGTCATGTGGCGTTAAATCTCCCCGCCGCCGATAAACCGAGCCGCTATTTGTTAACCGTCTCCGCCAGTGACGGCGCGGCGTATCGCGTCACCACCACCAAAGAGATCCTCATTGAACGCGGCCTGGCGCATTACTCTTTAAGTACCGCCGCACAATACAGTAATAGCGGCGAGTCGGTTGTGTTCCGTTATGCCGCGCTGGAATCTTCAAAACAGGTTCCTGTTACGTATGAATGGTTGCGTCTCGAAGACCGCACGAGCCATAGCGGAGAGCTACCGTCAGGCGGCAAATCCTTTACCGTCAATTTCGCTAAACCTGGCAACTACAATCTGACATTACGCGATAAAGACGGCTTAATTCTCGCTGGGTTAAGTCATGCCGTCAGCGGTAAGGGCAGCACGGCGCATACTGGTACGGTAGATATCGTGGCGGATAAAACGCTGTACCAGCCAGGCGAAACTGCGAAGATGCTGATTACCTTTCCGGAGCCAATTGATGAAGCATTATTGACGCTGGAACGCGATCGCGTGGAACAGCAGTCGCTGCTTTCGCATCCGGCAAACTGGCTGACGTTACAACGTTTAAACGATACCCAGTATGAAGCCCGGGTTCCAGTGAGCAATTCCTTTGCGCCTAACATCACTTTTTCGGTGCTGTATACCCGTAATGGTCAGTACAGTTTTCAGAACGCCGGGATCAAAGTTGCCGTTCCTCAGCTTGATATCCGGGTGAAAACGGACAAAACCCATTACCAGCCTGGTGAACTGGTCAATGTCGAATTAACCTCGTCGCTGAAAGGTAAACCTGTTTCTGCGCAGCTAACGGTAGGCGTGGTCGATGAAATGATCTACGCGCTGCAACCAGAAATCGCGCCGAATATCGGCAAATTTTTCTATCCGCTGGGGCGTAACAATGTGCGTACCAGCTCCAGTCTGTCGTTTATCAGCTACGACCAGGCGCTCTCCAGCGAGCCGGTTGCGCCTGGCGCAACTAACCGCAGCGAGCGGCGAGTAAAAATGCTTGAACGTCCACGGCGTGAAGAGGTGGATACCGCGGCATGGATGCCGTCACTCACAACCGATAAACAAGGCAAAGCGTATTTCACGTTCCTGATGCCTGATTCGTTAACCCGCTGGCGTATCACCGCGCGTGGGATGAACGGCGACGGGCTGGTCGGGCAGGGGCGTGCTTATCTGCGTTCGGAAAAAAATCTCTACATGAAGTGGAGTATGCCAACGGTGTATCGCGTGGGCGACAAACCGGCGGCAGGACTGTTTATCTTCAGTCAGCAGGATAACGAACCGGTGGCGCTGGTGACTAAATTTGCAGGCGCTGAGATGCGCCAGACGCTGACGCTGCACAAAGGGGCGAATTATATTTCGCTGACGCAGAACATTCAGCAATCTGGCTTGTTAAGTGCAGAACTGCAACAAAATGGGCAAGTGCAGGACAGCATTAGCACAAAACTGTCTTTTGTGGACAACAGCTGGCCCGTTGAACAGCAGAAAAATGTCATGCTCGGCGGTGGCGAGAACGCGCTGATGTTGCCCGAGCAGGCGAGTAATATCCGGCTACAAAGTAGTGAAACGCCGCAGGAGATTTTCCGCAACAATCTTGATGCGTTAGTCGATGGACCATGGGGTGGCGTGATCAACACCGGTAGCCGTCTGATCCCGCTCAGTCTCGCCTGGCGTTCGCTTGCCGATCATCAAAGTGCCGCCGCTAACGACATTCGTCAGATGATTCAGGATAACCGTCTGCGGCTGATGCAACTGGCGGGGCCCGGAGCGCGCTTTACCTGGTGGGGTGAAGATGGCAATGGTGACGCCTTCCTTACGGCATGGGCATGGTACGCCGACTGGCAGGCCAGCCAGGCGCTCGGCGTAACGCAACAACCGGAATACTGGCAGCATATGCTCGACAGTTATGCCGAGCAGGCGGATAACATGCCGTTATTGCATCGGGCGCTGGTGCTGGCGTGGGCACAGGAGATGAATCTGCCGTGCAAAACGTTGTTGAAAGGGTTGGATGAAGCTATCGCCCGGCGCGGAACTAAAGATGAAGATTTCTCTGAGGAAGACATCCGCGATATCAATGACAGCCTGATCCTCGATACACCGGAATCTCCACTGGCAGATGCGGTGGCAAACGTCTTAACCATGACGTTGCTGAAAAAAGCGCAGTTGAAGTCCACGGTGATGCCACAGGTTCAGCAATATGCGTGGGATAAAGCGGCAAACAGCAATCAGCCGCTGGCGCACACGGTTGTGCTGCTCAATAGCGGTGGTGACGCTACCCAGACGGCCGCTATTTTAAGTGGTTTGACCGCTGAGCAATCCACTATTGAGCGCGCGCTGGCCATGAACTGGCTGGCGAAATATATGGCGACGATGCCTCCAGTTGTTTTGCCTGCGCCTGCGGGCGCATGGGCTAAACATAAGTTAACTGGAGGGGGCGAAGACTGGCGTTGGGTTGGTCAGGGCGTGCCGGACATTCTCTCTTTTGGTGACGAATTATCGCCGCAAAATGTGCAGGTCCGCTGGCGTGAGCCGGCAAAAATGGCTCAACAAAGTAACATTCCGGTGACCGTTGAACGCCAGTTGTATCGGCTTATCCCTGGTGAAGAAGAGATGAGCTTTATTCTGCAACCGGTGACCAGCAATGAGATTGACAGCGATGCGCTGTATCTCGATGAAATTACGCTTACCAGCGAGCAGGATGCAGTTCTGCGCTATGGTCAGGTGGAAGTACCGCTCCCGCCGGGAGCCGACGTTGAGCGCACAACATGGGGCATTTCAGTCAATAAACCCAACGCCGCGAAACAGCAGGGGCAATTGCTGGAAAAAGCGCGTAATGAAATGGGCGAACTGGCCTATATGGTGCCGGTGAAAGAACTGACGGGAACGGTCACTTTCCGCCATTTGCTGCGCTTCTCGCAAAAAGGGCAATTCGTTCTGCCTCCTGCTCGTTATGTGCGTTCCTATGCACCTGCGCAGCAAAGTGTTGCGGCAGGGAGTGAATGGACCGGGATGCAGGTGAAATAAGTGAACTGGCGCAGAATCGTCTGGCTATTGGCGTTGGTTACTCTGCCAACGCTTGCGGAGGAGACGCCGTTACAACTGGTGCTGCGCGGTGCGCAGCACGATCAACTGTATCAGCTGTCGTCATCAGGCGTGACCAAAGCCTCGACATTACCTGACTCGCTCACCACGCCGTTAGGGAGTTTGTGGAAACTGTATGTTTACGCCTGGCTGGAGGATACCCATCAACCGGAGCAGCCCTACCAGTGTCGCGGAAACTCCCCGGAAGAGGTTTATTGTTGTCAGGCTGGGGAGAGCATAACGCGCGATACCGCGCTGGTACGTTCCTGTGGGCTCTATTTTGCGCCGCAGCGGTTGCATATTGGCGCAGATGTGTGGGGGCAATACTGGCAACAGCGTCAGGCACCTGCGTGGTTAGCGTCTCTTACTACGCTGAAGCCAGAAACCTCGGTAACGGTTAAATCGCTGCTTGATTCATTAGCGACGTTACCTGCGCAAAACAAAGCTCAGGAAGTCTTACTGGATGTGGTGCTGGACGAGGCGAAAATCGGAGTCGCATCCATGCTCGGTAGTCGGGTACGGGTGAAAACCTGGAGCTGGTTTGCCGATGATAAACAGGAAATCCGTCAGGGTGGTTTTGCCGGCTGGTTAACCGATGGTACACCGCTGTGGGCTACTGGCAGTGGCACCAGCAAAACGGTACTAACCCGTTATGCGACGGTGCTTAATCGGGTTTTGCCAGTGCCGACGCAGGTTGCCAGTGGGCAATGTGTAGAGGTGGAGCTGTTTGCCCGCTATCCGCTGAAGAAAATCACAGCGGAAAAGAGTACGACGGCAGTAAAACCCGGCGTACTTAATGGGCGCTATCGTGTGACGTTTACCAATGGTAACCACATTACGTTTGTCAGCCACGGTGAGACGACCTTACTGAGCGAAAAGGGCAAACTGAAATTGCAGTCGCATCTCGATCGTGAAGAGTACGTTGCCAGAGTTCTGGATCGCGAGGCGAAAAGTACGCCCCCTGAGGCAGCGAAAGCCATGACCGTGGCGATTCGCACTTTTTTACAGCAAAACGCCAATCGGGAAGGCGATTGCCTGACCATCCCCGACAGCAGCGCCACGCAGCGTGTTTCTGCTTCGCCAGCGACCACGGGGGCGCGAACGATGACCGCCTGGACGCAGGATCTCATCTATGCAGGCGATCCGGTTCATTATCATGGCAGTCGCGCTACCGAAGGGACACTTTCCTCGGCGGCAAGCCAGGCGGGGCAGGGGGAGCGTTACGACCAGATACTCGCGTTTGCTTATCCCGACAACAGCCTTAGCCGCTGGGGAGCTCCACGCTCAACCTGCCAGTTATTACCCAAAGCGAAAGCCTGGCTGGCGAAAAAAATGCCGCAGTGGCGGCGTATATTACAAGGCGAGACGGGGTACAACGAACCAGACGTGTTTGCGGTCTGTCGTTTAGTCTCAGGTTTCCCCTATACCGATCGGCAGCAGAAACGGCTGTTTATTCGTAACTTCTTTACGCTTCAGGATCGGCTGGATTTAACCCATGAGTATCTGCACCTGGCCTTTGATGGTTATCCCACCGGGCTTGATGAGAACTATATCGAAACGCTGACCCGACAATTATTAATGGACTAATGCTATGCGAAAGATTTTTCTTCCGTTGTTACTGGTGGCACTTTCGCCTGTCGCTCACAGTGAAGGTGTGCAGGAAGTCGAGATTGACGCACCGCTCTCTGGCTGGCATCCGGCAGAGGGCGAAGATGCCAGTTTTTCACAATCGATCAATTACCCGGCGTCGTCCGTCAACATGGCAGATGATCAAAATATCTCAGCGCAGATCCGCGGCAAAATAAAGAATTATGCTGCGGCGGGTAAAGTTCAGCAGGGCCGGCTGGTGGTCAACGGTGCCAGTATGCCGCAGAGAGTTGAATCCGATGGTTCATTTGCACGCCCTTATATTTTCACTGAAGGCAGCAACAGCGTGCAGGTCATCAGCCCGGATGGGCAAAGCCGACAAAAAATGCAGTTTTACTCAACGCCGGGTACAGGAACGATTCGTGCACGTTTACGGCTGGTTCTCTCGTGGGATACGGACAATACCGATCTCGATCTCCATGTTGTCACGCCCGATGGCGAACACGCCTGGTACGGTAACACCGTGCTGAAAAACAGTGGTGCACTGGATATGGATGTCACGACGGGGTACGGACCCGAGATTTTCGCCATGCCAGCACCAGTTCACGGGCGCTATCAGGTGTATATCAACTACTATGGTGGGCGCAGCGAAACGGAATTGACGACCGCCCAACTGACGCTGATCACCGATGAAGGATCGGTCAATGAGAAACAGGAAACATTTATTGTACCGATGCGTAATGCTGGCGAGCTGACGCTGGTGAAAAGTTTTGACTGGTGATCCATCCCTTCACACAACCTGGCTCTCTCTTTTTTCAGATAAGACTGCTGGGCGATCTGCCGACGCCAGGATATAACCATTAACAAGCGTCGGCAGATTGGTCATTTCTTATTTTTCGTACTGAGAACTGTCCATCTACTCCGGCTTTCCTGGTTAAGGCAATGGTTTCTAAGCGATACGCATTATTGCAATGGTGACAGAACATTGCGGTAACACGCTTTTACCGCTACCTTAACCACACTCCATCGGTCACCTGAGGCGGAGCTTCGCCCCTTTGAAATACCTTGCTTCTTTTCGTACAACCCTGAAAGCCTCGCGCTACATGTTCAGAGCATTGGCGTTAGTGCTCTGGCTGTTGATTGCTTTTTCATCCGTTTTTTACATCGTTAATGCGTTACATCAGCGAGAATCGGAAATTCGTCAGGAATTTAATCTGAGTTCCGATCAGGCTCAGCGCTTTATTCAACGCACCTCTGATGTGATGAAAGAGCTGAAGTACATCGCCGAAAATCGCTTATCGGCAGAAAACGGTGTGCTTTCCCCGCGTGGACGAGAAACGCAGGCGGATGTGCCTGCGTTTGAACCGCTGTTTGCCGACTCCGATTGTTCCGCAATGAGTAACACCTGGCGAGGTTCTCTGGAGTCATTGGCGTGGTTTATGCGCTACTGGCGCGATAATTTTTCTGCGGCTTACGATCTCAACCGGGTATTTTTAATCGGCAGCGATAACCTCTGCATGGCCAATTTCGGTCTGCGTGATATGCCAGTGGAACGCGATACCGCGTTGAAAGCTTTGCATGAACGCATCAATAAATATCGAAATGCACCACAAGATGATAGCGGCAGTAACCTCTACTGGATCAGCGAAGGTCCGCGCCCTGGCGTCGGATATTTTTACGCGTTGACGCCAGTTTATCTGGCGAACCGGTTGCAGGCGCTTTTGGGTGTCGAGCAGACCATCCGGATGGAGAACTTTTTCTTACCGGGTACGTTGCCGATGGGGGTTACCATTCTTGATGAAAATGGTCATACCCTGATTTCGCTTACCGGACCAGAAAGTAAAATTAAGGGCGATCCTCGCTGGATGCAGGAACGCTCCTGGTTTGGCTATACGGAAGGGTTCCGGGAGCTGGTGCTGAAGAAAAATCTGCCACCCTCATCGCTAAGCATCGTGTATTCGGTGCCGGTTGATAAGGTGCTGGAACGCATTCGCATGTTGATCCTTAACGCAATTTTGCTGAATGTGCTTGCCGGAGCTGCATTGTTTACTCTCGCGCGGATGTACGAGCGACGTATTTTCATTCCGGCGGAAAGCGACGCCCTGCGACTGGAAGAACATGAGCAGTTCAATCGCAAGATTGTCGCCTCCGCGCCAGTGGGTATCTGCATTTTGCGTACCGCTGATGGCGTCAATATTTTAAGTAACGAACTGGCGCATACCTATCTCAATATGCTTACGCATGAGGACCGCCAACGACTGACGCAAATTATCTGTGGGCAGCAGGTCAATTTTGTTGATGTCCTGACCAGCAACAATACCAATCTGCAAATCAGCTTCGTCCATTCGCGCTATCGTAATGAAAACGTGGCCATTTGTGTGCTGGTGGATGTTTCTTCGCGCGTGAAGATGGAAGAGTCGTTGCAGGAGATGGCACAAGCAGCGGAACAGGCGAGCCAGTCAAAATCGATGTTCCTTGCCACCGTCAGTCATGAGCTGCGAACGCCGCTGTATGGCATTATCGGTAACCTGGATCTGTTGCAAACCAAAGAGTTACCGAAAGGCGTCGATCGGCTGGTGACGGCAATGAACAACTCTTCCAGCCTGTTGTTGAAAATTATCAGCGATATTCTCGATTTCTCGAAGATTGAATCGGAACAGTTGAAGATCGAACCGCGTGAGTTTTCACCGCGTGAAGTGATGAACCACATCACCGCCAACTATTTACCGCTGGTGGTACGCAAGCAGTTAGGCTTGTACTGCTTTATTGAACCGGATGTGCCAGTGGCCTTAAATGGCGACCCGATGCGTTTACAGCAGGTCATCTCCAACCTGTTGAGTAACGCCATAAAATTCACCGATACCGGCTGTATAGTTTTGCATGTCCGCGCTGATGGCGATTATCTCTCTATCCGTGTTCGCGATACCGGCGTGGGGATTCCGGCGAAAGAAGTGGTGCGCTTGTTTGATCCCTTCTTCCAGGTCGGAACGGGCGTACAGCGAAACTTCCAGGGGACCGGTCGGACTGGGTCTGGCGATTTGTGAAAAACTGATCAGCATGATGGACGGCGATATCTCGGTAGATTCAGAACCGGGAATGGGCAGCCAGTTTACCGTGCGTATTCCGTTGTACGGCGCTCAGTACCCGCAGAAAAAAGGCGTGGAAGGGTTGAGTGGTAAACGCTGCTGGCTGGCGGTCCGCAATGCGTCGCTCTGTCAGTTCCTGGAAACCAGTTTGCAGCGCAGCGGCATCGTCGTTACAACATACGAAGGGCAGGAACCGACTCCCGAAGATGTGTTAATTACTGACGAGGTAGTGAGTAAAAAATGGCAGGGTAGAGCGGTAGTGACCTTCTGTCGTCGCCATATTGGTATTCCGCTGGAGAAAGCGCCAGGGGAGTGGGTACACAGTGTGGCTGCCCCGCATGAGCTACCGGCATTGTTGGCGCGTATTTATTTGATCGAGATGGAGAGCGACGATCCTGCTAACGCTCTGCCGTCGACGGACAAAGCGGTCAGCGATAATGACGATATGATGATTCTGGTCGTGGATGATCATCCGATTAACCGACGTCTGCTGGCAGATCAGTTGGGATCGTTGGGCTATCAATGTAAAACCGCGAATGATGGTGTCGATGCGCTTAATGTACTTAGCAAGAATCATATTGATATCGTGCTTAGCGACGTCAACATGCCAAATATGGATGGTTACCGCTTGACGCAACGCATTCGTCAGTTGGGACTGACGTTGCCGGTAATCGGAGTAACTGCTAATGCGTTGGCTGAAGAGAAGCAGCGGTGTCTGGAGTCCGGTATGGACAGCTGCCTGTCGAAGCCGGTAACGCTGGATGTGATAAAACAGACGCTGACGGTATATGCCGAGAGGGTCAGGAAATCGCGGGAATCGTAGGACGGATAAGGTGTTTATGCCGCATCTGGCATTCAGTGCAAATGCCAGATGCGACGCTGACGCGTCTTATCTGGCCTACTTTAATGTAATCTGTTGAAATAATGGGAATCGTAGGCCGGATAAGGCGTTTACGCCGCATCCGGCAATCGGTGCAAATGCCAGATAAGACACTAACGCGTCTTATCTGGCCTACAGGTGATTAGTCTTTATCTGCCGGACTTAAGGTCACAGAAGAGAGATAATTCAGCAGGGCGATATCGTTCTCGACACCCAGCTTCATCATCGCAGATTTCTTCTGGCTACTGATGGTTTTAATACTGCGGTTCAGCTTTTTAGCGATCTCGGTCACCAGGAAGCCTTCCGCAAACAGGCGCAGAACTTCACTCTCTTTTGGCGAGAGACGCTTGTCACCGTAACCACCAGCACTGATTTTTTCCAACAGGCGAGAAACGCTTTCCGGGGTAAATTTCTTCCCTTTCTGCAGCGCGGCGAGAGCTTTCGGCAGATCGGTCGGTGCACCTTGTTTCAGCACGATCCCTTCGATATCCAGATCCAATACCGCACTAAGAATCGCCGGGTTGTTGTTCATGGTCAGAACAATGATCGACAGGCTTGGGAAATGGCGCTTGATGTACTTGATTAAGGTAATGCCATCGCCGTACTTATCGCCAGGCATGGAGAGATCGGTAATCAACACATGCGCATCCAGTTTCGGCAGGTTGTTGATCAGTGCTGTAGAGTCTTCAAATTCGCCGACAACATTCACCCACTCAATTTGCTCAAGTGATTTGCGAATACCGAACAAGACTATCGGATGGTCATCGGCAATAATTACGTTCATATTGTTCATGTAATAGGCTACCTTGCTACAGCAAGCTCTTGACATAACTGTCAATGTCGCTGATGTATTTTTCTATTCCTGGAACATCCTTCTCACGAATCAGATGTTCCAGCGTTTCACATAACTGCTTGCCGGGTACCAGATTTAGCATGGCAAATACGCCTTTAAGACGATGAGCCGTTTGGGCTAACGCAGCAAAGTCACTGGTTGCTGCTTCAGTATACAGCCTCTTAACATCATCCGGTACTGTGTCTACAAAGAGCGCATAATAGCCGCTGGCATGGAGTTGCGCATTTTCATCTCCGCCCAGAGGCGATTCTGTCACCTCTTCCTGCGCCAGTTGCACTTCAATTAATTGTAAGACCGCTTCCTGCATAGCGTTGCTCATATTGAAGTTGACGCACAATTGACCAGGCCCAATTTCCCGTACGCCAGACTCATCATCGCTTAAAAGCAAGCCAGAGGCAGTAAGATTAGACGGATTATCCGTTAAAAAGATATCATAATCTTGACTAATTAATCTTTCATCGGGTGTGATACAGGTTGCACCCCAATTTTCTAACTGGCGAGTGACAATATTCCGAATTTCTGCCGAAGTAACATCCACCATTACGCAGACATCATCCAGTAAACGCTCTTCTTCCTCTTCAACTTCCGGGTCAGCTGCGAGCATTTTGATATGCACAGAGTAGCGTGTACCAAGCCCATCCCGCGTTTTGATGTTTAAATGACCGCCCAGTTTACGTGCCAGTTGATCGCTCAGCCAGAATGCCAGCGGGTCCGCCTTGCCATAGCGATCGTTTTGGGTCTGGTTGATAAACGGGAAGTGCAAATTATCCATTTCATGAATACTTACGCCTTCTCCCGTGTCCAGAATGCGGAACGTCAGGCGGTCTTCGGAGGACTCATCCTGATCAACCTCAAGGGTGATTTTTCCCAATTGCGTTGAGGTCACGGCATATTGCATCAGTAGCAGCAAAATACGTCGTAAGGCATCGCGATCGCCGCGGCGCATATCGTGTGCTTTCAGATGATTGTTAATCAGCAGTTGCAGACCTTTACGCTTGATGGCAGGCAACACTGAAGGCACAACTTCATCAATTAAATCCTGCACGGAGAACAGCACCGTCTCACTTTTCCAGCTATCATCCGCAAGCATGTTCGCTAACTGTATTTCATCGACCAGCCGCACCAGCACATCTGCCTGATTCGCCAGTTGTTTGCTTTCCGGGGCGTTGAGTTTAGCCGCGCTCTCCGCCAGGGACTGTGCGGGTTCTTTCAGCGCATTGCCAATGTTTTTCATAAAGGTCATCCGCCCCTGCTGGTTTTTCTCATACAGACGCTGCGCCTGCTTGAGTTTCTTGTTTACCAGCACTTCGCGATCCTGATCGCGAATAATGAAAATTTGTGTGCGCGGCGCGACCTGGCTGCGGAACATGCGGATCTCATACAGCTCGTTATTGATCGTCGCCTGAATAATCCCCTGATGCTGTTCCGCCATGGTGGTGATGTTTTGCAGATTCAAATGCGGCAGCAAATGATCGGCAATTTTGTTACTTATGACAGTGCGGTTCGATTCCTGATCGTGAACCAGCAGGCCGAGCGGCAGCAGTGAGACTATCTCTTCATTAATTGCCCGTAAAATGCGCAATTCGTTATTGACCGCCGTGCTGGGTAGACTTTCTGTACTGCGGCTGGAGAAATGGCGGAATGTGGTATAGCCAAATAACGCCAGCGCCAGCAAACCGATGTTCAGCAGCAGTGGCAGCAGAATGTTTTGCAACGTATCCAGCAATAAGGTGCCATAAGGAACCTGCCAGACCAGGCGCATATCGGTAGAGTTGAGTGCCGAGGCGATTTCAATCTTCGTACTGTTAAAGTGGATACTGACGCTATCCGTCCCTTCTTTCTCATTATCATTGTTTCCCGTTGCCGTCGCGTCTGGCTCAAGGCGGAAACTGTCCAGCGGCATACCCGGTGGGATCAAATCATTAATCGGCAGATCAAAAGCCACGACCGTTGCCAGATGTCCCGGCTGGTTGAACGTGGTACGCAAGGTAAAGTAATGACCGTTCTGCCAGGCCAGGCGGCGCATGTTAGAAAAACTTTCGCGTTCATCGAGGGCGTTGGCCTGTTGCAACATTTCTGCACGACGTGAATCAACAATGTCACTGACGGTCGATTCTTTAAATCCGGAGGTGAGATCTTTGAGGGGCAGGGTTGAGATCAGCACCAGACTGTTATCCTGACCATTCAGGTAATACATCGACCACGGTACATTTTCTGCGCCCCACAATGTGTCCAGATAGGTGGACATCCGCTGAGTCATCTCAAGCGTTGAGTTGTCGTGAGAGCCAAAGATTAACGCTTCCGTTTTGCGGCGCGGTTTCTCCAGATAGTAGACATCCTGTTTCAGGCGCGTCTCTTGTAAACCTTCGCCGGAGGAGGGGGAGGTCGTCGCGGCAATGTTGTCGTAGATCTGCCAGGTCACGTAACGCCAGGTATCGACGCGCTTTTGGATAGCGTGGGTAATGTCGACAATCTGGTAACTTTTATCTTTCAGCCATGCGTTAACGGCGCTTTGTACCATTACACCCATCGTCACCAGTAACACAATGATCAACAGTAAAAAGAAGCGGGTAATGCTCCCCGGTAGGAGTGAAAAGCGGGTCGTGGCCGTTGTCTCTTTCTGACGCATTCGTGTTTATGACCTGTTAAAACTTCGCGAAGTGATAGGGCAGTATAAAGGGTACAGTGTGAAATTCCAGACTCTTACCTGATTGATGATTCTCTATTCTCCCGTGATATTTATCATCCTGCATTGGGGGAAATAGATGTACAAGCGCCATTTTGCTGTACAAATAACCTACAAAAAGCCCAACGAAAATAATTGCAAATAAACAAAGATTGCTGGAAATTATGCTGATGTTAATTATTTGTGAAATAGTTAACAAGCGTTATAGTTTTTCTGTGGTAGCAAAGAATAATGAAAAGTGTGTAAAGAAGGGTAAAAAAAACCGAATGCGAGGCATCCGGTTGAAATAGGGGTAAACAGACATTCAGAAATGAATGACGGTAATAAATAAAGTTAATGATGATAGCGGGAGTTATTCTAGTTGTGAGTGAAGGTTTTGTTTTGACATTCAGTGCTGTCAAATACTTAAGAATAAGTTATTGATTTTAACCTTGAATTATTATTGCTTGATGTTAGGTGCTTATTTCGCCATTCCGCAATAATCTTAAAAAGTTCCCTTGAATTTACATTTTGAAACATCTATAGCGATAAATGAAACATCTTAAAAGTTTTAGTATCATATTCGTGTTGGATTATTCTGCATTTTTGGGGAGAATGGACTTGCCGACTGATTAATGAGGGTTAATCAGTATGCAGTGGCATAAAAAAGCAAATAAAGGCATATAACAGAGGGTTAATAACATGAAAGTTAAAGTACTGTCCCTCCTGGTCCCAGCTCTGCTGGTAGCAGGCGCAGCAAACGCTGCTGAAGTTTACAACAAAGACGGCAACAAATTAGATCTGTACGGTAAAGTAGACGGCCTGCACTATTTCTCTGACAACAAAGATGTAGATGGCGACCAGACCTACATGCGTCTTGGCTTCAAAGGTGAAACTCAGGTTACTGACCAGCTGACCGGTTACGGCCAGTGGGAATATCAGATCCAGGGCAACAGCGCTGAAAACGAAAACAACTCCTGGACCCGTGTGGCATTCGCAGGTCTGAAATTCCAGGATGTGGGTTCTTTCGACTACGGTCGTAACTACGGCGTTGTTTACGACGTAACTTCCTGGACCGACGTACTGCCAGAATTCGGTGGCGACACCTACGGTTCTGACAACTTCATGCAGCAGCGTGGTAACGGCTTTGCGACCTACCGTAACACTGACTTCTTCGGTCTGGTTGACGGCCTGAACTTTGCTGTTCAGTACCAGGGCAAAAACGGTAGCGTAAGCGGCGAAGGCATGACCAACAATGGTCGCGATGCTCTGCGTCAGAACGGCGACGGCGTTGGCGGTTCTATCACTTATGATTACGAAGGCTTCGGTATCGGTGCTGCAGTTTCCAGCTCCAAACGTACTGATGATCAAAATGGTAGCTACATCAGCAATGGTGTAGCTCGTAACTACATCGGTACTGGCGACCGTGCTGAAACCTACACTGGTGGTCTGAAATACGACGCTAACAACATCTACCTGGCTGCTCAGTACACCCAGACCTACAACGCAACTCGCGTAGGTTCCCTGGGTTGGGCGAACAAAGCACAGAACTTCGAAGCTGTTGCTCAGTACCAGTTCGACTTCGGTCTGCGTCCGTCTGTAGCATACCTGCAGTCTAAAGGTAAAAACCTGGGTGTCATCAATGGTCGTAACTACGACGACGAAGATATCCTGAAATATGTTGATGTTGGCGCGACCTACTACTTCAACAAAAACATGTCCACCTATGTTGACTACAAAATCAACCTGCTGGACGACAACCAGTTCACTCGTGACGCTGGCATCAACACTGATAACATCGTAGCTCTGGGTCTGGTTTACCAGTTCTAATCTCGATTGATATCGAACAAAGGGCCTGCGGGCCCTTTTTTCATTGTTTTCAGCGTACAAACTCAGTTTTTTGGTGTACTCTTGCGACCGTTCGCATGAGGATAATCACGTATGGAAATAAGCTTTACCCGCGTGGCACTGCTGGCTGCCGCGCTCTTCTTTGTTGGTTGCGATCAAAAACCACAACCCGCCAAAACCCACGCTACTGAAGTTACCGTTCTTGAAGGCAAAACCATGGGTACCTTCTGGCGTGCCAGCATCCCGGGCATTGATGCCAAACGCAGTGCCGAACTTAAAGAAAAGATTCAGACCCAGCTGGACGCCGACGATCAGCTGCTTTCGACCTATAAAAAAGATTCCGCGCTGATGCGCTTTAACGACTCGCAAAGTTTGTCGCCGTGGCCGGTAAGTGAAGCGATGGCCGATATCGTCACCACCTCGCTGCGCATTGGCGCAAGGACCGATGGTGCGATGGATATAACCGTCGGGCCGCTGGTGAATCTGTGGGGCTTTGGCCCGGAACAACAGCCGGTTCAAATTCCGAGCCAGGAACAGATCGATGCGATGAAAGCCAAAACCGGCTTACAGCACCTGACGGTCATCAATCAGTCGCATCAGCAATATCTGCAAAAAGACCTGCCGGATTTATATGTCGATCTCTCCACCGTCGGTGAAGGTTATGCGGCGGATCACCTGGCACGCTTGATGGAGCAGGAAGGGATTTCCCGCTATCTGGTGTCGGTGGGCGGCGCGCTGAACAGCCGTGGTATGAACGGTGAAGGCCAGCCGTGGCGGGTAGCGATTCAAAAACCAACCGATAAAGAAAACGCGGTTCAGGCCGTGGTGGATATCAACGGTCATGGCATTAGCACCTCTGGCAGCTACCGTAACTATTACGAACTGGACGGCAAACGTCTTTCTCATGTTATCGATCCGCAAACCGGGCGTCCTATCGAACACAATCTGGTATCCGTGACGGTGATTGCCCCGACGGCGCTGGAAGCCGATGCCTGGGATACTGGCTTAATGGTACTCGGGCCGGAGAAAGCCAAAGAGGTTGTTCGCCGGGAAGGGCTGGCGGTCTATATGATCACCAAAGAAGGTGATAGCTTTAAAACCTGGATGTCGCCGCAGTTTAAAAGCTTCCTTATCAGCGAAAAAAATTAAAGCGCAAGATTGTTGGTTTTTGCGTGATGGTGACCGGGCAGACTAAAGGCTATCCTTAACCAGGGAGCTGATTATGAAAAAAGCCACATGCTTAACTGACGATCAACGCTGGCAATCTGTCTTAGCCCGCGACCCGAATGCCGACGGCGAATTCGTTTTCGCCGTGCGTACCACTGGCATCTTTTGCCGTCCGTCTTGCCGCGCCAGACATGCTTTGCGGGAAAACGTCTCCTTCTACGCAAATGCCAGCGAGGCACTCGCCGCTGGCTTTCGCCCCTGCAAACGCTGCCAACCTGATAAAGCCAATGCCCAGCAACATCGGTTGGATAAAATCACCCACGCGTGTCGACTGCTGGAACAGGAAACGCCTGTAACGTTGGAAGCCTTAGCCGATCAGGTGGCGATGAGTCCGTTCCATCTGCATCGGTTGTTTAAAGCGACTACCGGAATGACGCCTAAAGCCTGGCAACAGGCCTGGCGCGCTCGCCGTTTGCGCGAATCGCTGGCGAAAGGGGAGAGCGTGACGACGTCTATTCTTAACGCCGGATTCCCCGACAGCAGCAGTTACTACCGCAAAGCCGATGAAACGCTGGGCATGACGGCTAAACAATTCCGTCACGGTGGCGAAAATCTGGCGGTGCGTTACGCGCTGGCTGATTGTGCGCTGGGGCGTTGCCTGGTGGCAGAAAGCGAGCGGGGGATTTGCGCGATATTACTGGGCGATGATGACGCGACACTAATCAGCGAGTTGCAGCAGATGTTTCCCGCTGCCGACAACGCGCCTGCCGATCTGATGTTTCAGCAACATGTGCGTGAAGTGATCGCCAGCCTCAATCAACGCGATACGCCGCTGACGTTACCGCTGGACATTCGCGGCACTGCTTTTCAGCAACAAGTCTGGCAGGCACTGCGCACCATACCTTGCGGTGAAACCGTCAGTTATCAGCAACTGGCTAACGCCATCGGCAAACCGAAAGCGGTACGGGCCGTTGCCAGCGCCTGTGCCGCCAACAAGCTGGCTATCATAATACCCTGTCATCGGGTGGTCCGTGGTGATGGCACACTTTCCGGTTACCGCTGGGGCGTGTCGCGTAAAGCGCAACTGCTGCGCCGCGAAGCTGAAAATGAGGAGAGGTAATGTTGGATCTGTTTGCCGATGCTGAACCGTGGCAAGAGCCACTGGCGGCTGGAGCGGTAATTTTGCACCGTTTTGCTTTTAACGCTGCGGAGCAACTGATCCGCGATATTAATAACGTTGCCAGCCAGTCGCCGTTTCGCCAGATGGTCACCCCCGGGGGATATACCATGTCGGTGGCGATGACCAACTGTGGGCATCTGGGCTGGACGAGCCATCGGCAAGGTTATCTCTATTCGCCCATTGATCCGCAAACAAATAAACCGTGGCCCGCCATGCCACAGAGTTTTCATAATTTATGTCAACGTGCGGCTACGGCGGCGGGCTATCCAGATTTCCAGCCAGATGCTTGTCTTATCAACCGCTACGCTGCTGGCGCGAAACTGTCGCTGCATCAGGATAAAGACGAACCGGATCTGCGCGCGCCAATTGTTTCTGTTTCTCTGGGCTTACCCGCAATTTTTCAATTTGGTGGCCTGAAACGTAATGATCCGCTCAAACGTTTGTTGTTGGAACATGGCGATGTGGTGGTATGGGGCGGTGAATCGCGGCTGTTTTATCACGGTATTCAACCGTTGAAAGCGGGGTTTCATCCACTCACCACCGACTGCCGCTACAACCTGACATTCCGTCAGGCAGGTAAAAGAATAAAAATAAAATTATTATTGCTGTGCGCGCGAAGATGTTTAAACTGCGGGCTGTAATTCATTGTCCGGGTTTTCTGCATGGAACTTCTTGTACTTGTCTGGCGGCAGTATCGCTGGCCATTTATCAGTGTGATGGCGCTAAGCCTCGCCAGTGCGGCATTAGGCATTGGCTTAATTGCTTTTATCAATCAGCGCCTTATCGAAAGCGGCGGATACCAGTCTGCTGGTGTTGCCGGAGTTTCTTGGATTATTACTGCTGTTGATGGCAGTCACTCTCGGATCGCAACTGGCGCTCACCACTTTGGGGCATCACTTCGTTTACCGACTGCGTAGTGAATTTATCAAGCGGATTCTGGATACCCACGTCGAGGCGCATTGAACAACTCGGTAGCGCCTCGTTGCTGGCGGGATTAACCAGCGATGTGCGCAATATCACCATTGCTTTTGTGCGTCTTCCGGAACTGGTGCAGGGGATCATTCTCACTATCGGTTCCGCGGCGTATCTGTGGATGCTGTCGGGCAAAATGTTGCTGGTAACGGCTATCTGGATGGCGATCACCATCTGGGGTGGTTTTGTACTGGTGGCGCGGGTGTACAAACATATGGCGACCTGCGAAACCGAAGACAAGCTGTACACGGATTTTCAAACCGTACTCGAAGGGCGCAAAGAGCTGACTCTGAACCGGGAACGCGCCGGTATGTGTTTAACAACCTCTACATCCCCGATGCGCAAAGTATCGCCATCATATTATTCGCGCAGACGCAGACATCTTAGCGCCGTGAACTGGTCAAACATCATGATGCTGGGCGCTATCGGCTGGTGTTCTGGATGGCGAACAGTCTCGGTTGGGCTGATACCAACGTTGCTGCGACCTATTCGTTGACGCTGTTATTCCTGCGTTACGCCGCTGCTTTCGGCGGTTGGCGCATTGCCGACGCGCTGCTGACGGCGCAGGTGGCGTTTAACAAGCTGAACAAATTCGCGCTCGCGCCTTTCAACTGAGTTTCCGCGCCCGCAGGCAACTGGCAAAACGCTGGAGCTGCGTAACGTGACGTTTAGCTATCAGGATAACGCGTTTCCGTTGGGCCGATTAACCTCACCATTAAACGTGGCGAGCTGCTGTTTCTGATTGGTGGCAACGGTAGTGGAAAATCGACGCTGGCGATGTTGCTGACGGGCTTGTACCAGCCACAAAGCGGCGAAATCTTGCTGGATGGCAAACCTGTCAGTGGCGAACAACCGGAAGATTATCGCAAACTGTTTTCGGCAGTGTTTACCGATGTCTGGCTGTTTGATCAACTGCTGGGGCCGGAGGGTAAACCCGCTAACCCGCAACTGGTTGAGAAGTGGCTGGCGCAGCTGAAAATGGCTCATAAGCTTGAGTTAAGCAACGGGCGTATTGTTAACCTGAAGTTATCAAAAGGGCAGAAAAAACGCGTGGCGCTGTTGCTGGCGCTGGCAGAAGAACGCGATATTATCCTGCTGGATGAATGGGCGGCGGATCAGGATCCACACTTCCGTCGTGAGTTTTATCAGGTGTTGCTGCCGCTGATGCAGGAGATGGGTAAAACTATTTTCGCTATCAGTCATGATGATCATTACTTTATCCACGCCGACCGCCTGCTGGAAATGCGCAATGGGCAACTTAGCGAGCTGACGGGCGAAGAGCGCGATGCCGCTTCGCGTGATGCCGTTGCCCGGACGGCATAATATTACGACGCTGACCTGGCGGACTGCTGCCGTCAGGTCAATATGCTAAAAATCCCTTCATTTCTAATAACCCTATAATTAATCAACGAAATTATAATGTTTCTAAAATTAGAATATAATTTATAAACATTATTTAAATGTTGTTACTTAAGTGTTACCGTTGATGCCGCGCAAATCTCACCTGCAATAAAGCGACTAAAAGTAAGGCATTAACAAGATGAAAAAAGTGACTGCCATGCTCTTCTCGATGGCCGTGGGGCTTAATGCCGTTTCGATGGCGGCAAAAGCGAAAGCGTCCGAGGAGCAGGAAACTGATGTACTGTTGATTGGCGGCGCCACGTTTAGGGATTCTATTACGAGCTGGAGCCACAAGATGGTGGTAGCCATGGTGGAGCGCCTGGAGGGTGTCGCGCAGGGAGTTCGAGGGCAACTGGAATAACGCCGGAACCGGGCATTCTGCACTGATGGAACTGAACTACACCCCGCAAAACGCCGATGGCAGCATCAGTATTGAAAAAGCAGTCGCCATTAACGAAGCATTTCAGATTTCCCGCCAGTTCTGGGCGCACCAGGTTGAGCGCGGCGTGCTGCGTACTCCGCGTTCATTTATCAATACCGTTCCGCATATGAGCTTTGTCTGGGGCGAGGATAACGTTAATTTCCTGCGCGCCCGTTACGCCGCGTTGCAACAAAGCTCGCTGTTTCGCGGTATGCGTTACTCTGAAGATCACGCGCAGATCAAAGAGTGGGCACCGTTAGTGATGGAAGGGCGCGATCCACAACAGAAAGTAGCGGCAACACGCACAGAAATTGGCACTGATGTGAACTATGGCGAGATCACCCGCCAGTTAATTGCTTCCTTACAGAAGAAATCTAACTTCTCGCTGCAACTCAGCAGCGAAGTCCGCGCCCTAAAGCGTAATGACGATAACACCTGGACCGTTACCGTTGCCGATCTGAAAAACGGCACTGCACAGAACATCCGCGCCAAATTTGTCTTTATCGGCGCGGGCGGTGCGGCGCTGAAGCTATTACAGGAATCGGGGATTCCGGAAGCGAAAGACTACGCCGGTTTCCCGGTGGGCGGACAGTTCCTTGTTTCGGAAAACCCGGACGTGGTTAATCACCATCTGGCGAAGGTTTACGGTAAAGCATCCGTTGGCGCACCACCGATGTCGGTTCCGCATATCGATACCCGCGTTCTGGACGGTAAACGCGTAGTGCTGTTTGGGCCATTTGCCACCTTCTCAACCAAATTCCTCAAAAACGGTTCATTGTGGGATCTGATGAGTTCCACCACCACCTCTAACGTGATGCCGATGATGCACGTCGGGCTGGATAATTTCGATCTGGTGAAATATCTGGTGAGTCAGGTGATGTTGAGTGAAGAGGATCGTTTTGAAGCGTTGAAAGAGTACTATCCGCAGGCAAAAAAAGAGGACTGGCGTTTGTGGCAAGCGGGGCAGCGCGTGCAGATTATCAAGCGTGATGCCGAGAAAGGTGGCGTACTGCGTCTGGGTACTGAAGTGGTCAGTGACCAGCAAGGGACCATTGCCGCGCTGCTGGGGGCATCGCCAGGGGCGTCAACCGCCGCGCCGATTATGTTGGATCTGCTGGAAAAAGTATTTGGCGATCGCGTTTCCAGCCCGCAATGGCAGGCTACGTTGAAAGCGATCGTTCCGTCTTATGGACGCAAGCTGAACGGTGATGTAGCGGCAACAGAACGCGAGTTGCAGTACACCAGCGAAGTGCTGGGGCTGAAATACGACAAGCCGCAGGCAGCAGATAGTACGCCAAAACCGCAGTTGAAACCGCAACCCGTTCAAAGAAGTGGCGGATATTGCGTTGTAATGATTGCTTATTCCATCCGGTATGCCGGATGGTATGCTGATAAGACGCGCCAGCGTCGCATCAGGCACCGGCTCGGGCGTTAGATGTCGGATGCGGCGTGACCGCCTTATTCGGCCTACGGGGTGCCGCACTTCACAGCATTTTAGCGAACTACCGCGTTGTCAATTTTCTCTTCCGCCTTCCAGACGCGGTACTTCACATCTACATTGTCTGGCGTATACACCACGATCGGCAGCTTGCTGTTGTAACGCAGCATTCCAGCATCGCCCAGATACGCGGTGACAAATTTCTTCTCTTTCTTGCCATCCGGGCAGGCCATCATCGTGGAAACCGGCGAGCTAACTTTATCAAAGACATAATAATCATAGCCCCAGCCTTCCAGCGTTTTGCTTTCCAGCTTCCCGCCGAGACGATGCAAATTGCAATCGACTTCCAGCGTCTGACCGATTAACAGTTCTACTTTCAGGGTAGATTCATCTTCTTGCGGGGTTAACTGAATCACCTGACGCTTCATCCCTTTTTCAGCTTGTGGATAAGGCGCGATTTTTTCCAGTGGCTGGACGCTTTCTGCCGCCCAGGCGGAAGTGGTAGCGAAAGCGGCAAACAATACTGCAGGTAGAATGGTCTTCATTTTTTTGCTTTCCTTCTTCATTTATAGGTTTTCACCGATGATGTCGCTGAAGGTTAACATATTCATCAGATTTATTAATTTGCTTTATGAATAACTTAAAGAACATTCAGACAATTTTACCTGCTCTTTTAGTGTTAAATTCTGATGAGGCGGCCAGCAGAAATGTATCTTAAATAATCGCCAATAAACATGACCGTTGTGACGCGGCCACGCCCCTCTTTGATCCTGCTACAGGTTTTACCCCGATCGGGGTATGCATCTTTGACACATCCTTTAATATCTTAGCGGCTATAAAAATGGCTTATTAATTATGCGGTTTATTTGGTCGCTCTCAATTTTCAGAGCGCGTTAATGATGGAAGGTCAATGTGAAGATTGATGCATCCCGTCGGGGCATACTCACTGGTCGCTGGCGCAAAGCCAGTAACGGTATCCGTCCACCCTGGTCCGGTGATGAATCTCATTTTCTGACCCATTGCACCCGTTGCGACGCCTGTATTAATGCTTGTGAAAACAACATTCTGCAACGCGGCGCGGGCGGCTATCCGAGCGTTAATTTCAAAAATAACGAGTGCAGCTTCTGTTACGCCTGCGCGCAGGCTTGCCCCGAATCGCTATTTTCTCCGCGCCACACCAGGGCCTGGGATTTGCAGTTCACCATTGGGGACGCGTGCCTGGCGTATCAGTCAGTTGAATGCCGCCGCTGTCAGGATAGCTGTGAGCCAATGGCAATTATCTTTCGCCCGACGCTCTCCGGAATCTACCAGCCGCAACTTAATAGCCAACTTTGCAACGGATGTGGAGCATGTGCAGCCAGCTGTCCGGTATCAGTCATAACTGCGGAGTATCTCCATGCACACTAACTGGCAAGTTTGCAGCCTGGTCGTGCAGGCCAAAAGCGAACGAATTTCAGACATCAGCACCCAACTGAACGCCTTTCCCGGCTGTGAAGTTGCTGTCAGCGACGCGCCGAGCGGTCAGTTGATTGTGGTGGTGGAAGCAGAAGACAGCGAAACGCTGATCCAAACCATTGAGTCAGTACGCAACGTAGAGGGCGTGCTGGCGGTGTCGCTGGTTTATCACCAGCAGGAAGAGCAAGGTGAGGAAACACCATGAAACTCAGTCGTCGTAGCTTTATGAAAGCTAACGCCGTTGCGGCCGCTGCGGCGGCTGCCGGTCTCAGCGTGCCGGGCGTTGCCCGCGCCGTTGTTGGTCAGCAGGAAGCCATTAAATGGGATAAAGCGCCGTGCCGTTTCTGCGGTACTGGTTGCGGCGTTCTGGTCGGAACGCAGCAGGGGCGTGTGGTGGCCTGTCAGGGCGACCCGGACGCACCGGTTAACCGTGGCCTGAACTGCATTAAGGGCTATTTCCTGCCCAAGATCATGTACGGTAAAGACCGTTTGACGCAGCCGCTGCTGCGTATGAAAAACGGTAAATATGACAAAGAAGGCGAATTTACCCCAATCACCTGGGATCAGGCCTTCGATGTGATGGAAGAGAAATTCAAAACCGCCCTGAAAGAAAAAGGACCGGAATCGATCGGTATGTTCGGTTCTGGTCAGTGGACTATCTGGGAAGGTTATGCCGCGTCCAAGCTGTTCAAAGCGGGCTTCCGTTCGAACAACATCGACCCGAACGCACGTCACTGTATGGCGTCGGCAGTAGTTGGCTTTATGCGTACCTTTGGTATGGATGAGCCGATGGGCTGCTATGACGACATCGAGCAGGCTGACGCGTTTGTGCTGTGGGGCGCTAACATGGCGGAGATGCACCCGATCCTCTGGTCACGCATCACTAACCGTCGTCTCTCTAACCAGAACGTCACCGTGGCGGTGCTTTCTACCTACCAGCATCGTAGCTTCGAGCTGGCGGATAACGGCATCATCTTTACGCCGCAATCTGACCTGGTGATCCTGAACTACATCGCCAACTATATCATTCAAAACAATGCGATAAATCAGGACTTCTTCAGCAAGCACGTTAACCTGCGCAAAGGGGCGACGGACATCGGCTACGGTTTACGTCCGACCCATCCGCTGGAAAAAGCAGCGAAGAATCCGGGTTCTGACGCCTCCGAACCGATGAGCTTTGAAGATTACAAAGCCTTCGTTGCTGAGTATACGCTGGAAAAAACTGCCGAAATGACCGGCGTGCCGAAAGACCAGTTAGAACAACTGGCGCAGCTGTATGCCGATCCGAACAAGAAAGTCATCTCCTACTGGACGATGGGCTTCAACCAGCATACTCGTGGCGTGTGGGCCAACAACCTGGTCTACAACCTGCACCTGCTGACCGGCAAAATTTCCCAGCCGGGTTGCGGTCCGTTCTCCCTGACCGGGCAGCCTTCCGCGTGTGGTACTGCGCGTGAAGTGGGCACCTTTGCTCACCGTCTGCCTGCGGACATGGTGGTAACTAACGAGAAACATCGTGATATCTGCGAGAAGAAGTGGAATATCCCGAGCGGCACCATTCCGGCGAAAATCGGTCTGCATGCGGTAGCACAAGACCGTGCGCTGAAAGACGGCAAGCTGAATGTTTACTGGACCATGTGTACCAACAACATGCAGGCCGGGCCGAACATCAATGAAGAGCGTATGCCGGGCTGGCGCGATCCGCGCAACTTCATCATCGTCTCCGATCCGTATCCGACAGTCAGTGCGCTGGCCGCCGACTTGATCCTGCCGACCGCAATGTGGGTAGAGAAAGAGGGCGCTTACGGTAACGCCGAACGCCGTACTCAGTTCTGGCGTCAGCAGGTACAGGCGCCAGGCGAAGCGAAATCGGATCTCTGGCAGTTAGTCCAGTTCTCCCGCCGCTTCAAAACTGAAGAAGTATGGCCGGAAGAGCTGCTGGCGAAGAAACCGGAACTGCGTGGCAAAACGCTGTACGAAGTTCTGTATGCCACCCCCGAAGTGAGCAAATACCCTGTATCCGAACTGGCGGAAGATCAGCTGAACGATGAATCCCGCGAGCTGGGCTTCTATCTGCAAAAAGGGCTGTTCGAAGAGTACGCATGGTTTGGTCGCGGTCACGGTCACGATCTGGCACCGTTCGATGACTACCACAAAGCGCGCGGTCTGCGCTGGCCGGTGGTGAACGGTAAAGAAACGCAGTGGCGTTACAGCGAAGGTAACGACCCGTACGTGAAAGCGGGCGAAGGCTACAAGTTCTACGGTAAACCGGATGGCAAAGCGGTGATCTTCGCGCTGCCGTTCGAACCGGCGGCGGAAGCACCGGATGAAGAGTACGACCTGTGGCTCTCTACCGGACGCGTTCTGGAGCACTGGCACACCGGCAGTATGACTCGCCGTGTACCAGAACTGCACCGCGCCTTCCCGGAAGCGGTCCTGTTTATTCACCCGCTGGATGCGAAAGCGCGCGATCTGCGTCGTGGCGACAAAGTGAAAGTGGTTTCTCGCCGTGGCGAAGTGATCTCGATTGTCGAAACGCGCGGTCGTAACCGTCCGCCACAGGGCCTGGTGTACATGCCGTTCTTCGACGCCGCACAGCTGGTTAACAAACTGACGCTGGATGCGACCGATCCGCTCTCGAAAGAGACGGACTTCAAGAAGTGCGCAGTCAAACTGGAGAAGGTGTAAGCCATTATGTCCCGGTCAGCGAAACCTCAAAATGGTCGCCGCCGCTTTCTGCGCGATGTCGTTCGCACAGCAGGCGGGCTGGCTGCCGTGGGTGTGGCGCTGGGGTTACAACAGCAAACCGCACGCGCATCTGGCGTGCGGTTGCGCCCGCCCGGAGCCATAAACGAGAACGCCTTTGCCAGTGCCTGTGTGCGTTGCGGTCAGTGTGTTCAGGCTTGCCCTTACGACACCTTAAAACTGGCGACGCTGGCTTCTGGCCTGTCGGCGGGCACGCCATATTTTGTCGCACGGGATATTCCTTGCGAAATGTGTGAGGACATTCCGTGCGCCAAAGTGTGCCCAAGCGGTGCGCTGGATCGTGAGATTGAATCGATCGACGACGCGCGGATGGGGCTGGCGGTACTGGTGGACCAGGAAAACTGTCTCAACTTTCAGGGGCTGCGCTGCGATGTTTGTTATCGCGAATGCCCGAAAATTGATGAGGCCATCACCCTGGAGCTGGAGCGCAACACGCGTACCGGTAAGCACGCCCGCTTTCTGCCGACGGTTCACAGCGACGCCTGTACCGGTTGCGGTAAGTGCGAAAAAGTATGCGTGCTGGAACAACCGGCAATCAAGGTGTTACCGCTGTCACTGGCGAAAGGGGAGTTAGGTCACCATTACCGCTTCGGCTGGCTGGAGGGGAACAATGGCAAATCGTAAACGTGACGCCGGGCGCGAGGCGCTGGAGAAAAAAGGCTGGTGGCGCAGTCACCGTTGGCTGGTGTTACGTCGCCTTTGTCAGTTCTTCGTGCTGGGGATGTTTTTGAGCGGTCCGTGGTTTGGTGTGTGGATCTTACACGGTAACTACAGCAGTAGCCTGTTATTCGACACCGTTCCGCTGACCGATCCGCTGATGACGCTGCAAAGTCTTGCCAGTGGTCATCTGCCTGCCACGGTGGCGTTGACCGGTGCGGTGATTATCACCGTGCTCTACGCCCTGGCGGGAAAGCGATTATTTTGCAGCTGGGTCTGCCCGCTGAACCCGATTACCGACTTAGCGAACTGGTTACGCAGGCGCTTTGACCTCAATCAGTCTGCGACGATCCCTCGCCACATTCGCTACGTGCTGTTGGTGGTCATTCTGGTGGGATCGGCCTTAACTGGCACGCTCATTTGGGAATGGATCAACCCCGTATCTCTGATGGGGCGCAGCCTGGTAATGGGCTTCGGCAGCGGCGCGCTGCTTATTCTCGCGCTGTTTTTATTTGATCTACTGGTCGTTGAACACGGCTGGTGCGGGCACATTTGTCCGGTTGGCGCGCTGTATGGCGTGCTGGGTAGCAAAGGTGTGATTACCGTTGCGGCCACCGATCGGCAGAAATGTAACCGCTGTATGGATTGTTTTCATGTTTGCCCGGAACCGCATGTGCTACGTGCCCCGGTGCTGGATGAACAAAGCCCGGTGCAGGTCACCAGCCGCGATTGCATGACGTGCGGTCGCTGCGTGGATGTCTGTTCTGAGGATGTATTTACAATAACTACACGATGGAGTTCGGGAGCGAAATCATGAAAAGCCATGACCTGAAGAAAGCGCTGTGTCAATGGACGGCGATGCTGGCCCTGGTGGTAAGCGGCGCGGTTTGGGCGGCTAATGGCGTCGATTTTAGCCAGTCGCCGGAAGTATCCGGGACACAGGAAGGGGCCATTCGGATGCCAAAAGAGCAGGAACGGATGCCGCTGAACTATGTGAATCAGCCGCCAATGATCCCGCATAGCGTTGAAGGTTATCAGGTAACGACCAATACCAACCGCTGCTTGCAGTGCCACGGTGTCGAAAGTTATCGCACCACTGGCGCGCCGCGTATCAGTCCTACTCACTTTATGGACAGCGACGGCAAAGTGGGCGCGGAAGTGGCTCCGCGTCGTTATTTCTGTCTGCAATGTCACGTACCGCAGGCCGATACCGCGCCAATCGTGGGGAATACCTTTACCCCATCAAAAGGTTACGGGAAATAAGAGGTTATTATGGGAAATTCTGACCGTAAGCCTGGTCTGATTAAGCGCCTGTGGAAATGGTGGCGTACCCCCAGCCGTCTGGCGCTGGGGACGCTGCTGTTGATCGGTTTTGTTGGCGGCATCGTCTTCTGGGGTGGCTTTAACACCGGGATGGAAAAAGCCAATACCGAAGAGTTCTGCATTAGCTGCCACGAAATGCGCAACACGGTGTATCAGGAATACATGGATTCCGTGCACTACAACAACCGTAGCGGCGTCCGTGCGACCTGTCCGGATTGTCACGTTCCGCACGAGTTTGTGCCGAAGATGATACGCAAGCTCAAAGCAAGTAAAGAGCTGTATGGTAAAATTTTTGGCGTTATTGACACGCCGCAGAAATTTGAAGCTCATCGTCTGACGATGGCACAGAATGAGTGGCGGCGCATGAAGGACAATAACTCGCAGGAGTGCCGTAACTGTCACAACTTCGAGTATATGGATACAACCGCCCAGAAATCGGTTGCCGCGAAGATGCATGACCAGGCGGTGAAAGATGGGCAAACCTGTATTGATTGCCATAAAGGGATAGCGCACAAGCTGCCCGATATGCGTGAAGTCGAGCCAGGTTTTTAACAGGGTTATTGCGTGGGTATGCTTGAAGCCAGAGAGTTACTTTGTGAGCGGGATGAACGAACCTTATTTAGTGGCTTGTCATTTACGCTGAACGCAGGAGAGTGGGTACAAATCACCGGTAGCAACGGTGCGGGGAAGACAACGCTTCTCCGTTTGCTGACGGGGTTGTCTCGCCCTGACGCAGGCGAGGTTCTCTGGCAAGGGCAGCCCTTGCATCAGGTACGCGACAGCTACCATCAAAACCTGTTATGGATAGGCCATCAGCCGGGGATCAAAACCCGGCTGACGGCGTTAGAAAATCTGCACTTTTATCATCGCGATGGCGATACCGCACAATGTCTGGAAGCCCTGGCGCAGGCCGGGCTTGCCGGATTCGAAGATATTCCTGTAAATCAGCTCTCGGCCGGGCAACAACGCCGCGTCGCTTTAGCGCGTCTGTGGCTGACCCGTGCCACGTTATGGATCCTCGACGAGCCTTTTACCGCGATTGACGTTAACGGCGTCGATCGTCTGACCCAGCGTATGGCGCAGCATACGGAGCAGGGGGGGATTGTGATTCTGACTACCCACCAGCCGCTCAACGTTGCTGAAAGTAAAATTCGCCGCATTTCACTGACGCAAACGAGGGCCGCATGATGTTCTGGCGCATTTTCCGTCTTGAGCTGCGTGTAGCGTTTCGCCATAGCGCCGAAATCGCCAACCCGCTGTGGTTCTTCCTGATTGTAATTACCCTTTTTCCGCTCAGTATCGGTCCGGAGCCGCAACTGCTGGCGCGTATTGCACCGGGCATTATCTGGGTTGCTGCGCTGCTTTCATCCTTGCTGGCGCTGGAACGACTGTTCCGTGACGATTTGCAGGACGGCAGTCTTGAACAATTGATGTTGTTGCCGTTACCCTTGCCCGCCGTTGTGCTGGCGAAGGTGATGGCGCACTGGATGGTAACCGGTCTGCCGTTACTCATCCTTTCGCCACTGGTAGCAATGCTACTGGGAATGGATGTTTATGGCTGGCAAGTGATGGCGCTGACGCTGCTGCTGGGAACGCCTACGCTTGGCTTTCTCGGTGCACCGGGCGTGGCGCTGACAGTGGGACTTAAGCGCGGTGGTGTGCTGCTCAGCATACTGGTGTTACCGCTGACTATCCCATTACTCATCTTCGCCACCGCCGCGATGGACGCGGCTTCCATGCATTTGCCCGTTGACGGGTATCTGGCAATTTTAGGCGCGTTGCTGGCAGGCACCGCGACATTAAGTCCTTTTGCGACGGCGGCAGCGTTACGAATCAGCATTCAATAACGCTGGATTACTGATTTTTGTTCGAGTCTGGTATCGAAACTATGTGGAAAACACTGCATCAACTGGCGATCCCACCACGGCTGTATCAAATCTGTGGCTGGTTTATACCGTGGCTGGCAATTGCCAGTGTGGTCGTGCTTACCGTCGGCTGGATCTGGGGATTCGGCTTTGCTCCGGCTGATTATCAGCAGGGAAATAGCTACCGCATTATCTACCTGCATGTGCCTGCGGCGATCTGGTCGATGGGCATTTATGCATCAATGGCAGTGGCAGCGTTTATTGGCCTTGTCTGGCAGATGAAAATGGCCAACCTGGCGGTGGCGGCGATGGCCCCCATTGGTGCAGTGTTTACCTTTATTGCCCTGGTTACCGGCTCTGCATGGGGAAAACCGATGTGGAGGCACTGGTGGGTATGGGATGCACGTCTGACTTGAACTGCGCTGCTGCTTTGTATGTGTGCAGGTCAACCCTGTATATCGCTTCGACGATACGTGCCGTCCACGTGCAGGTATCTCGGGTGCTGATTGGCGTGGTGAATCTGCCGATTATTCATTACTCCGTGGAGTGGTGGAACACCCTGCATCAGGGATCAACGCGAATGCAGCAAAGTATCGATCCGGCGATGCGTTCGCCGCTGCGCTGGTCGATTTTTGGCTTCCTGCTGCTGTCTGCCACGCTGACGCTGATGCGGATGCGTAATTTGATTTTGCTGATGGAAAAACGCCGTCCGTGGGTGAGTGAACTGATACTGAAAAGAGGCCGTAAATGACCCCTGCATTTGCTTCCTGGAATGAATTTTTCGCAATGGGCGGTTACGCCTTTTTTGTCTGGCTGGCGGTGGTGATGACCGTTATTCCGCTGGTGGTTTTGGTCGTGCACTCGGTGATGCAGCATCGCGCAATTCTGCGTGGTGTGGCGCAACAGCGGGCGCGTGAGGCGCGTTTACGTGCTGCGCAACAGCAGGAGGCTGCATGAATATTCGCCGTAAAAACCGCTTGTGGATTGCCTGTGCCGTGTTGGCAGGGCTGGCGCTGACTATCGGTCTGGTGCTATATGCGCTGCGCTCGAATATCGATCTCTTTTATACGCCGGGGGAAATTCTCTACGGCAAGCGTGAAACTCAGCAAATGCCGGAAGTCGGGCAGCGTCTGCGCGTCGGCGGGATGGTGATGCCGGGTAGCGTGCAGCGCGATCCCAATTCGCTAAAAGTAACTTTCACCATTTACGACGCTGAAGGTTCAGTAGATGTCTCTTACGAAGGCATTTTGCCGGATCTGTTCCGTGAAGGGCAGGGCGTTGTGGTGCAGGGCGAACTGGAAAAAGGCAATCATATCCTCGCAAAAGAAGTGCTGGCGAAACACGACGAAAACTACACGCCGCCAGAAGTTGAGAAAGCGATGGAAGCTAATCACCGTCGCCCGGCGAGTGTTTATAAGGACCCAGCATCATGATGCCGGAAATTGGTAACGGGCTGCTGTGTCTGGCGCTAGGAATTGCGCTGCTGCTGTCCGTGTATCCGCTATGGGGCGTAGCGCGCGGAGATGCGCGCATGATGGCGTCTTCCCGCTTGTTTGCCTGGCTGCTGTTTATGTCTGTGGCTGGCGCATTTCTGGTACTGGTCAATGCCTTCGTGGTCAACGACTTCACCGTCACCTATGTTGCCAGCAACTCCAATACCCAGCTTCCGGTGTGGTATCGCGTGGCGGCTACCTGGGGCGCGCATGAAGGCTCGCTCCTGCTGTGGGTGCTGCTGATGAGCGGCTGGACCTTTGCGGTGGCGATTTTTAGTCAGCGTATTCCGCTGGATATTGTGGCCCGCGTACTGGCGATAATGGGGATGGTCAGCGTCGGCTTTTTGCTGTTCATTCTCTTTACCTCTAACCCGTTCTCACGCACGTTGCCGAACTTCCCGGATTGAAGGGCGCGATCTTAACCCGCTGTTACAGGATCCGGGGCTGATCTTCCATCCGCCTCTGCTCTATATGGGGTACGTGGGGTTCTCGGTGCGTTTGCTTTGCCATTGCTTCTTTGTTGAGCGGGCGTCTGGACAGCACTTATGCGCGTTTTACTCGTCCGTGGACGCTGGCGGCGTGGATCTTCTTGACGCTCGGCATTGTGCTCGGTTCCGCATGGGCCTATTACGAACTCGGCTGGGGCGGCTGGTGGTTCTGGGATCCGGTAGAAAACGCCTCGTTTATGCCGTGGCTGGTGGGGACTGCGCTGATGCACTCACTGGCGGTCACTGAACAACGCGCCAGCTTCAAAGCGTGGACATTACTGCTGGCAATCAGTGCCTTCTCGTTGTGTCTGCTGGGGACTTTCCTGGTGCGTTCCGGCGTGCTGGTATCGGTACACGCGTTTGCCTCTGATCCGGCACGCGGTATGTTTATCCTCGCCTTTATGGTACTGGTGATTGGTGGTTCGCTGCTGCTGTTTGCCGCGCGTGGACACAAAGTTCGCTCACGCGTAAACAATGCGCTGTGGTCGCGGGAATCTCTGCTGTTAGCGAACAACGTTTTGCTGGTCGCCGCGATGCTGGTGGTATTACTGGGGACGCTGCTGCCGCTGGTGCACAAGCAACTGGGACTGGGCAGTATTTCGATTGGCGAACCGTTCTTCAACACCATGTTTACCTGGCTGATGGTGCCGTTTGCGCTGCTGCTTGGTGTCGGTCCTCTGGTGCGCTGGGGGCGCGATCGCCCACGTAAAATCCGCAATTTATTGATTATCGCCTTCATCTCAACGCTGGTGCTGTCGCTGCTGCTGCCGTGGCTGTTCGAAAGCAAAGTTGTGGCGATGACGGTGCTCGGCCTGGCAATGGCCTGCTGGATTGCTGTGCTGGCAATTGCGGAAGCTGCGCTGCGTATTTCACGTGGCACGAAAACCACCTTCAGTTATTGGGGAATGGTGGCGGCTCACCTGGGGCTGGCAGTGACAATTGTTGGCATTGCTTTTAGCCAGAACTATAGCGTTGAGCGTGATGTGCGCATGAAGTCCGGCGATAGCGTCGATATTCATGAATATCGCTTCACCTTCCGTGATGTCAAAGAGGTGACTGGCCCGAACTGGCGTGGCGGTGTGGCGACTATCGGCGTAACGCGCGATGGCAAGCCGGAAACGGTGCTGTATGCGGAAAAACGTTATTACAACACTGCCGGGTCGATGATGACCGAAGCGGCAATTGACGGCGGCATCACGCGTGACCTGTACGCCGCGCTCGGTGAAGAGCTGGAAAACGGCGCGTGGGCCGTGCGTCTTTACTACAAACCATTTGTTCGCTGGATTTGGGCGGGCGGGCTGATGATGGCGTTGGGCGGACTACTGTGTCTGTTTGATCCTCGCTATCGTAAGCGCGTGAGTCCGCAAAAAACTGCGCCGGAGGCCGTATGAAGCGCAAAGTATTGTTAATTCCGTTGATTATCTTCCGGCGATTGCCGCGGCGCTGCTGGCAGCTGGCGCGTAATGCCGAAGGGGATGATCCGACCAATCTGGAATCGGCGCTCATTGGCAAGCCTGTGCCGAAGTTTCGTCTCGAATCACTGGACAATCCGGGGCAGTTTTATCAGGCGGATGTGCTGACTCAGGGCAAACCAGTGCTGCTTAACGTCTGGCGACCTGGTGTCCGACCTGCCGTGCGGAACATCAATATCTGAATCAGCTTTCAGCGCAGGGCATTCGCGTGGTCGGCATGAACTATAAAGACGATCGCCAGAAGGCAATCAGCTGGCTGAAAGAGCTGGGCAATCCTTACGCGCTAAGCCTGTTTGATGGCGACGGCATGTTAGGGCTGGATCTCGGTGTCTATGGCGCGCCAGAAACCTTCCTTATTGACGGCAACGGTATCATTCGCTATCGCCATGCGGGCGATCTCAATCCTCGCGTCTGGGAAGAAGAGATCAAGCCGCTGTGGGAGAAATACAGTAAGGAGGCCGCACAATGAGGTTTTTATTGGGCGTGCTGATGCTGATGATCTCCGGCTCAGCACTGGCGACCATCGACGTGTTGCAGTTTAAAGATGAAGCACAGGAACAACAGTTCCGTCAGCTCACTGAAGAACTGCGCTGCCCGAAATGCCAGAACAACAGCATTGCCGATTCCAACTCGATGATTGCCACCGACCTGCGCCAGAAAGTGTATGAACTGATGCAGGAAGGTAAAAGTAAGAAAGAGATTGTCGATTATATGGTGGCGCGTTACGGCAACTTCGTCACTTACGATCCGCCGTTAACGCCGCTGACCGTGCTGCTGTGGGTGCTGCCAGTAGTGGCTATTGGCATTGGCGGTTGGGTCATTTACGCCCGCTCGCGGCGTCGGGTACGCGTGGTGCCGGAAGCGTTTCCTGAACAAAGCGTGCCGGAAGGTAAGCGTGCCGGATATGTCGCTTATTTGCCGGGCATTGTGGTGGCGTTAATTGTGGCTGGCGTCAGCTACTACCAGACCGGAAATTATCAACAGGTGAAAATCTGGCAGCAGGCCACGGCACAGGCTCCGGCGTTGCTGGACAGGGCGCTGGATCCGAAAGCCGATCCGCTCAACGAAGAAGAGATGTCGCGTCTTGCGCTGGGGATGCGTACTCAACTGCAAAAAAATCCGGGAGATATAGAAGGCTGGATTATGTTGGGCCGCGTTGGCATGGCGCTGGGTAACGCTAGTATCGCCACCGATGCATACGCTACTGCGTATCGCCTCGATCCGAAAAACAGCGATGCCGCACTGGGTTATGCTGAAGCGTTGACACGTTCATCTGATCCCAACGACAACCGCCTCGGCGGCGAACTGCTGCGCCAGTTGGTGAGAAGCGACCACAGCAATATCCGTGTGTTAAGCATGTATGCGTTTAATGCCTTTGAGCAGCAGCGATTTGGCGAAGCCGTTGCCGCGTGGGAGATGATGTTGAAACTCTTACCTGCCAACGATACTCGCCGTGCGGTGATTGAACGTAGTATCGCGCAGGCGATGCAACATTTGTCGCCGCAGGAGAGTAAATAAAAAGAGGCCCGATGGTGATGCCATCGGGCTATTTTATTGTGCCCCGCGTTGTTGCAGGAACAGAATGGTGGCTGCCACGCGTGAGCGGACATTGAGTTTGCGCAGCAGATTGCGAATATGTACTTTTACTGTCTGCTCTGAAATATTCAACACCGAGGCAATCTGTTTATTTGACAGCCCCTGTGCCAGCTCGTGCAGAACATCCAGCTCGCGCCCGTCAGCACGCTGAAGGGATCTTCTTCCGCGCCAAACATTTCACGTTCACGTAGTACTGATTGACGCGTTCGCTAAAGACTTTGCTGCCTTTCGCTCCGGCACGAATCGCTTCCAGCAATACTTCCGGGTCGCTGTCTTTCAACAGATAACCGTCTGCGCCTGCGTCTATCAGCGCAAAGACATCGCTGGAGGCATCGGATACGGTCAGGATAATAATTTGCGCGGTAACGCCATCCCTGCGCAAGGCATTGAGAGTATCCAGGCCACTCATACCTTTCATATTGAGATCCAGCAAGATCACGTCGATATCCAGTCTATTCGCCAGATCGATAGCGCTCGCGCCGTCGCCCGCTTCGGCGACCACTTCAAAGCCAGGATCAAGCTCCAGTAACTGACGAACACCGCGTCGCATAAGTGGATGATCATCCACAATCATCACCTGAAAAGGCGTTGCTTCAGGCATAGTAGTCTCCTGAGGTTTTATTAGAATCATTATGTTTGAGCGTAGCGTTGGTAACGCTACCAGGCGCGTGAATGTTACCCCATTTTATGTATGGACATGTAGTGAAAACTACAACCTTGTCGTTCGCTTTGGCATCATTTTCATTATAAAGACGGAATTTTGCATCAGCTTCTCATCAAGAAAAACAACTAAAAAATCAATCACAATACTTGTGCATTTCTTTAAACAGTTTTTAAAAACTGACTCCGGGTATGGAGCTATGGGTATTTTCTGTACCCAATGCTTTTAACAGCAATTAACTTCATAGGATGAAAGCTCAATGCATCAATCTGGTTCTGTTTCTCTTTGTCGTTCCGCAATATCTGTTCTGGTGGCTACAGCGTTATATTCACCCATAGCATTGGCATCAACTGTTGAGTATGGTGAGACAGTTGATGGTGTTGTCCTGGAAAAAGATATCCAGCTGGTTTATGGGACCGCCAATAATACGAAAATCAATCCTGGCGGAGAACAGCATATAAAAGAATTTGGTGTAAGTAATAATACTGAAATTAACGGAGGGTATCAGTACATTGAAATGAATGGCGCCGCAGAATACTCAGTATTAAATGACGGTTATCAAATTGTTCAAATGGGTGGCGCGGCAAACCAGACTACGCTCAATAATGGTGTGCTACAGGTTTATGGCGCGGCGAATGATCCCACGATTAAAGGCGGGCGCTTAATCGTTGAAAAAGATGGGGACCGTCTTTGCCGCTATCGAAAGGGAGGATTACTGGAGGTTAAAGAGGGGGGATTAGCGATTGCGGTAGATCAGAAAGCAGGCGGTGCTATTAAAGCAAGCACGCGGGTCATGGAGGCATTCGGAACAAACCGTCTCGGTCAGTTCGAAATCAAGAATGGTATTGCTAACAATATGCTGTTGGAAAACGGCGGAAGTTTGCGAGTTGAAGAAAATGACTTCGCTTATAATACTACTGTAGATAGTGGCGGCTTACTGGAGGTTATGGATGGCGGGACTGTAACTGGCGTTGATAAAAAAGCAGGCGGAAAATTAATTGTCTCAACGAATGCGCTGGAAGTGAGTGGTACAAACAGTAAAGGCCAATTTAGTATAAAAGATGGTGTGTCAAAAAATTATGAACTGGATGATGGTTCCGGGCTCATTGTTATGGAGGACACGCAGGCCATTGATACTATCCTTGATGAGCATGCCACTATGCAATCGCTGGGAAAGGATACTGGTACGAAAGTGCAGGCAAATGCGGTATATGATCTCGGTCGATCAGATCAGAATGGAAGTATCACGTATTCCTCAAAAGCCATCTCTGAAAATATGGTTATCAACAATGGCCGCGCTAACGTCTGGGCTGGCACAATGGTTAACGTTTCAGTCAGAGGGAATGATGGCATTCTTGAGGTCATGAAGCCGCAAATAAATTATGCACCCGCAATGTTGGTGGGTAAGGTAGTGGTTTCTGAGGGCGCTTCTTTTAGAACGCATGGTGCCGTGGATACCAGCAAAGCGGACGTTTCGCTCGAAAATAGCGTATGGACCATCATTGCCGATATCACTACGACGAACCAAAACACCCTCCTCAACTTAGCCAACCTTGCGATGTCTGACGCAAATGTGATTATGATGGATGAGCCAGTGACTCGTTCATCAGTGACGGCAAGTGCGGAAAATTTCATTACGTTGACCACCAATACCCTGTCGGGAAACGGCAATTTTTATATGCGTACCGATATGGCTAATCATCAGAGCGATCAGCTCAACGTCACCGGTCAGGCAACAGGTGATTTCAAAATATTCGTGACGGACACCGGTGCCAGCCCGGCAGCAGGAGATAGCCTTACACTGGTAACAACGGGCGGCGGTGATGCTGCATTTACGTTGGGCAATGCCGGAGGCGTTGTTGATATCGGTACGTATGAATATACCTTGCTGGATAATGGCAACCATAGCTGGAGTTTGGCAGAGAATCGCGCGCAAATTACCCCTTCAACCACTGATGTGCTGAATATGGCGGCAGCACAACCGCTGGTATTTGATGCAGAACTGGACACCGTGCGTGAGCGTCTTGGTAGCGTAAAAGGCGTTAATTACGATACGGCGATGTGGAGTTCGGCAATTAACACCCGCAATAACGTGACCACTGATGCGGGCGCTGGCTTTGAGCAAACATTGACCGGGCTGACGCTCGGTATCGATAGCCGTTTCTCCCGTGAAGAAACCAGCACAATTCGCGGCTTGTTCTTTGGTTACTCTCATTCTGATATTGGTTTTGATCGCGGCGGCAAAGGCAATGTCGATAGCTATACCCTGGGGGCTTATGCCGGTTGGGAGCATCAGAACGGTGCCTATGTTGATGGAGTGGTGAAAGTTGACCGTTTTGCCAACACCATCCATTGCAAGATGAGTAATGGGGCAACAGCGTTTGGCGATTACAATAGTAACGGCGCGGGTGCTCATGTCGAGAGCGGGTTCCGTTGGGTTGACGGATTGTGGAGTGTTAGACCCTATCTGGCCTTTACCGGCTTTACCACAGATGGTCAGGACTACACGTTATCAAACGGCATGCGCGCGGATGTGGGAAATACCCGGATATTACGCGCTGAAGCGGGAACGGCGGTAAGCTATCACATGGACCTGCAAAACGGTACGACGCTGGAACCCTGACTGAAAGCCGCCGTGCGTCAGGAATACGCCGATTCTAACCAGGTGAAAGTTAATGACGATGGCAAATTTAATAATGATGTGGCTGGAACCCGTGGCGTTTATCAGGCTGGGATAAGGTCATCGTTTACCCCGACGTTAAGCGGTCATTTGTCAGTCAGCTATGGCAATGGCGCAGGGGTAGAATCGCCGTGGAATACTCAGGCGGGTGTGGTCTGGACGTTCTGATAACAAAAAATAAACAGGCTGTGATGTGTCACGGTCTGTTTATCGAATTAATTGCAGATATAAAAAAAACCAACCGTAAAGGTTGATTTTTTCTTGGGATTTTTGGTCGGCACGAGAGGATTTGAACCTCCGACCCCCGACACCCCATGACGGTGCGCTACCAGGCTGCGCTACGTGCCGACTCGTGGCTGCTAATACTACCGTTTTCCACACCGATTGCAAGTAAGATATTTTGCTAACTGATTTATAATTAATCAGTTAGCGATAAAACGCTTCTCGTCTGTCAGCACTTGCAATAACAAACTTAACTGTGGTTTTTCATCTTTCACTCTTTCACCACGTAAGTTGTAAGTGCGGTATTTACCGTTATTGTTCAGCACCAGCGTCTTTTTCGGGGTGGTAATTGCCAGCGTATCGTTATCCGCTGCAGTAACCCAGTAATGACGGCGTTGAGGGTTGAACAAATCCTGACCTTGCGAATATTCGCTGGCAGGTGTGCTGACATGTAGCAGGCGTTGCATCAGCGTCGTCATCAGATCGGTATGATCAGTCAGAGCATTAATACGCTGCGCCGGCGTGCCTGGCCAGTGAATCACTAATGGCACCTGCAGATGACCGTGGGACCAGTCAAAGGTTTCTTCGTCTTCGCTCAGCGGAATACCCCGACCGGCAGTGATAATCACCACCGTATTGTCCAGTTTGCCAGAATCACGCAGTGCATTGAGCACGCGGTTGATCTGGTCATCGACATTGCCTGCCGCCCGGCTATATTTCCGTGCAAATGCCTGCTGATTGCTGTCGTCAATGTTAGTGCCATTGAAAGAGACCCACGAGAACCAGCGGTTATCTTCTTGTGCGTAGCGGCCCAGCCAGTTGATCCACTGCGTGGCGGTCTGCTCGTCGGATTGGGTGCGTACGCTCGGCATCGAGAAATCTGACAACAATGCCTGGCGATACAGCGGGCTGGTAAAGCCATCTGATGAGAATAATCCCAGCTGATAGCCTTGCTGATTAAGCGCAGTAATTAACGCCGCAGGGGTACGGGTCGACAGAATGCCGTCCATATAGCTCGGCGAGATGCCATAGAACAGGCCAAAGATGCCGTTGTCTGTAGTGTTGCCGGAGCTCATATGGCGCGTGAACGAAATATTTTGCTCAGCAAAACCTGCCAGCGCAGGCATCTGCTTCTCGAAGCGTGAGTAGTTCAGGCCATCGACAGTAATCAACAGCACATTCTGCCCGGTGCCCATATCGCGATAGCGCAGTTCGCTTAACGGATACTGAACGGAAACGGCGTCTGGATTACCTTGCTCAATAAGACGGCGTTGATACTCCTGCGCATCAAGCAGACCATGCTTCTCAAGAAAACGTCGCGCCGTCATCGGGTACGAAAGCGGCAGGTTAGCGCGCTGCATGGTGATCGGGCGATAGAAGTTGGCATCGGCCCAGATATACACCACATGCGAGGCGATAAAGGCGATAAATAAGAATGCGGCCAGCGGGCGCGCGAAGCGCCGACGACGCGTCAGGCTGCGCAGCTTTTGCCAGCTCCACGTCGCAAACACCAGTTCAAGCAATAAAATAACCGGCACGCTGATGAACATCAGCTGCCAGTCGCGCGCCATCTCATTTTCGTCTGGGTTGATAACCAGTTGCCAGACGATGGGATTAAGATGGAGATGGAAACGAGTAAAGACTTCGCTATCGATCAGTAATAGCGTCATTCCCGCCGTTGCCAGAATGACGGACAAAAACCTCATCAGCCTCTGGGAGCCGACGATAAAGGTCAGCGGGAAGAGGATCAGCAAGTAGGTGGCGAACACCAGGAAGCTGAAATGGCCGATAATGCTTACGTAGGAATAAATGCGACCAGCAAGCGTTGTCGGCCAGTCGGCGATAAACAGGTAACGGCTGCCAATGACGAGCGAAAGCAGAATATTGAACAGTGCAAACCAGTGCCCCCAACTGACCATCTGGGAGACTTTTTCACGGTAGCGCTGACGATGAGTTACCATAACCTGTTATCTGTTTCCCTTAGTGCGCTTTGTCTTCGTTGATAGAGGACTGTAAGGCGCGGGCAAAAGAGTTGGCAATTGCCTGGCGTTGGGCCGGGGCAATGCTGGTATTGATAAGGTTAGTGACCATGTTGCCTAACACCATCAGGGAAAGGTCGGTCGGAGCCTTATGTTTTTCCAGTACGTTGAGCAGCTCTGCGAGCAATTGTTCAACCTGTTCATCACTGTAGCGGGAAATTTGTGGCATAAATCGAAATCAGTTAGTTGATGAAAGGGCAACATATTACCGTAGCAACGGTTTTTTTTCTGCTTTTTTATGCGTTAAATCATTCTCGTTACGCTGCCTTCTGTAAAATGACCGCCATCTTTTATTGCGTCGCTTAACCGGCGGTGGTTGAATACCGCCCGGTCTTAAAGGAGAGTTTATCATGAGTCTGGATATCAACCAGATTGCTCTGCACCAGCTTATCAAGCGTGATGAGCAGAACCTTGAGCTGGTGTTGCGCGATTCATTGCTGGAACCGACAGAAACCGTCGTTGAGATGGTGGCAGAACTGCATCGGGTCTATAGCGCCAAAAATAAAGCTTACGGCTTGTTTAGCGAAGAGAGTGAACTGGCGCAGACGCTGCGCTTACAGCGTCAGGGCGAAGAGGACTTTCTGGCATTTAGCCGCGCGGCAACCGGGCGCCTGCGTGACGAATTAGCGAAATATCCTTTTGCTGACGGTGGATTCGTGCTGTTTTGCCACTACCGTTATCTGGCGGTGGAGTATCTGCTGGTGGCAGTTCTGAGCAACCTGAGCAGTATGCGCGTTAACGAAAATCTCGACATCAATCCAACCCATTATCTTGATATCAATCATGCGGATATTGTTGCGCGTATCGATTTAACCGAATGGGAAACCAATCCAGAGTCCACCCGCTATCTCACTTTCCTGAAAGGGCGAGTAGGGCGCAAAGTGGCGGATTTCTTTATGGATTTCCTCGGGGCCAGCGAAGGGTTAAACGCGAAAGCGCAAAACCGTGGGCTGTTGCAAGCGGTTGATGATTTCACTGCCGAAGCACAACTGGATAAAGCAGAGCGACAGAACGTGCGCCAGCAGGTTTATAGCTACTGTAATGAGCAGCTGCAGGCAGGCGAAGAGATCGAACTGGAGTCGCTGTCGAAAGAGCTGGCAGGCGTCAGCGAAGTGAGTTTCACGGAGTTTGCGGCTGAAAAAGGCTACGAACTGGAAGAGAGCTTCCCGGCAGACCGTAGCACACTGCGTCAGTTGACGAAGTTTGCCGGTAGCGGCGGTGGCTTGACTATTAACTTTGATGCGATGCTGTTAGGTGAACGCATCTTCTGGGATCCGGCAACCGATACCCTGACCATTAAAGGCACGCCGCCGAATTTGCGTGACCAATTGCAGCGCCGGACGTCTGGCGGCAATTAATCGGTTTTGTGTTCTGAATGCCAGATGCGGCGTGAACGCCTTATCTGGCCTGCAAAAAATAGCAATACCGTAATCAGGCATAATCTGCAGATACAAAAAACCCCGCCGGAGCGGGGTTTTTTACAACTTATTCAGCAATTAAGCGCGAACGAAGTCGATGTGCTGCAGCTTCGGTTTGTACGGGTGACGCTGTACGTCCTGAGCTTTAACTTTGATTTCTTTACCGTCAACAACGATGGTCAGAACTTCGCTGTAGAATTCAGCTTTAGCTTGCATGTTCATGACTTTGTCGTGATCCAGCTCGATAGCCAGCGGCGCTTCTTTGCCACCGTAGATGATTGCCGGGAACTTGTTAGCGGCACGCAGGCGGCGGCTCGCACCCTTACCCTGCTCTTTACGTACTTCTGCGTTGATAGTAAACATTTCTTTCTCTCTTAAATTAATCCTGCTACAGGCGACCCAGCAACAGGTAAGTGATCTGCTTTGCGTATGCAAAAGCGGGCGAGATTCTATACTCAATCGCTTTATACATCAATCAAAACTACCATTAACCGCGTAATTCGTGCGCCCGACGAAAACGACCTTCGTAATCGAACACTTTTTCACGCACTTGCCAGTACTGACCTTTCATGCGGGCAACGACAAAATCCGGGTGTCGCAATAAGGCTTGCTGGGCGAGGATATCGGCGGCGGTGATCCAGCGCAGAGGGATGCCCGGTGTGCGCGTATGCGGGCGGATAAAAAGCTGCTCGAAGGCAGTTCGCTGGGCGGGCGTTTGCAGACGGAAACGCTCACTCACATCCGCACCGTCTTCATCGTAATAGGTGATTTTCAACCATTCGCCTTTCTCGTCGTGCCCATGCTGCAAAGACATGCCGCTACAGCGTAATACCAGCGCATCTTTCAGTCGTAGCGCCGCTTTTAACATATCATCCGGATCAACCAGTACCGTGTCACATTCGCGGCAGCGGCGAGCGGCAATATCATTTTCTGCGTTACATTGCGGGCAATTTTTAAAACGGAAACGGAAGTCACACTGTTCGCGATGACCGTCGTCATCTTCAAACCATCCCTGACAGCGGCGACCAAAGTGTTCAATCAATGTCCCGTCGGCGGTCGTTTTCCCCCAAAAGGTGTTGGCAAAACCGCAGGCAGGGCAGAAAACCTGTACCGGAACGTTGTCACTTTTGCCTTTCGGTGTACCAACTTCCGGCGCGTAGAGATCGTGAGGATTACCCGCATAATCAAGAATTAAACAATCAGTCTTGCCCGGAGCGAGACGCAGACCGCGCCCGACAATTTGTTGGTAAAGACTCACTGATTCGGTAGGGCGCAGAATGGCGATAAGATCGACGTGCGGGGCGTCAAATCCGGTGGTCAGTACTGCGACGTTGACCAGATAGCGAAAACGCTGGGCTTTAAAATCTTCAATTAACACATCGCGCTCAGCGCCGGGGGTGTCGCCAGTAATCAGTGCAGCATCTTCGGCAGGCAGTAATCCCACAATCTCTTTTGCGTGTTCAACGGTGGCGGCGAAAATCATTACCCCTTTGCGCTTTTCGGCGAACTCCATGATCTGGCTGATGATATGTGGCGTAATGCGTTGCTGTTTTTTCAGCTCACGGTTGAGATCAGCTTCGCTGAACAGCCCGTTACTCTGTGCCTGCAAGCGGCTGAAATCGTATTGCACTACTGGCATATCCAGTCGTTCTGGCGGCGTCAGATAGCCGTGTTTAATCATATAACGCAGCGGCAGCTCATAAATGCAGTCACGGAAAAGGGCTTTCTCATCGCCGCGTACCATGCCGTGATAATGGAACTGGTAGATCCAGCCTTTGCCCAATCGAAAAGGCGTGGCAGTCAGCCCCAGCAGGCGTAAGTGGGGATTCACTTTAGTCAGGTGAGTGAGGATTTGCTGATACTGGCTCTCTTCATCGTCACCAATACGGTGGCATTCATCGACAATCAACAGCGAAAATTCACCCTGAAAGGCATCAAGATTACGAGCGACCGACTGCACGCTGCCAAATACCACTTTACCGTGGCTCTCTTTGCGCTTTAACCCAGCGGCAAAAATATCGGCTTCCAGCCCCAGCGCCTGATACTTTGCATGGTTTTGCGCCACCAGTTCTTTGACGTGTGCCAGCACCAGAACACGACCACGCGCCAGCCGTGCCAGTTCGGCAATCACCAGGCTTTTACCTGCGCCGGTGGGCAGCACGATAACGGCAGGGGTTTTATGACGACGAAAATGGTTGAGCGTGGCATCCACGGCTTCTTGCTGATATGGGCGGAGTGTAAAAATCATGGTCTCGCGTAGGTAGATTATTCTGCTAATAGTATGCCATGGATCTTTTTCCCTTGAGGGATGTTATTAGACCGCTATACTGGGCAGACAACAGTTCAGATTTTCGGGTCAATGCCCGACCTCCGTTTTTACAGGCAAAATCACACACATGCGACTTGATAAATTTATCGCACAGCAACTCGGCGTTAGCCGTGCTATTGCCGGGCGTGAAATCCGCGGCAATCGTGTCACCGTCGATGGCGAAATTGTTCGTAATGCAGCGTTCAAACTGCTTCCTGAACATGATGTCGCTTACGATGGCAACCCGCTGGCGCAGCAACATGGTCCACGTTACTTCATGCTCAATAAGCCTCAGGGCTATGTTTGCTCCACGGACGACCCTGATCACCCAACGGTGCTCTATTTTCTGGATGAACCGGTAGCCTGGAAACTGCACGCCGCAGGACGTCTGGATATCGATACCACCGGTCTGGTGCTGATGACTGATGATGGTCAGTGGTCGCACCGCATTACTTCTCCGCGCCATCATTGCGAGAAGACCTATCTGGTGACGCTGGAATCACCCGTAGCTGACGATACGGCAGAGCAATTTGCCAAAGGCGTACAGCTGCATAACGAAAAAGATCTCACTAAGCCAGCGGTGCTGGAAGTGATTACCCCTACGCAGGTCCGTCTGACCATCAGCGAAGGGCGTTATCATCAGGTGAAACGCATGTTCGCCGCTGTGGGTAACCATGTGGTTGAGCTGCATCGTGAACGTATTGGCGGTATTACGCTGGATGCTGATTTAGCCCCCGGTGAATATCGTCCGTTAACTGAAGAAGAAATTGCCAGCGTCGTCTAACTTTTCCATGACTTTCAGGAGCCCGTTGTGACCACCCGACAGCATTCGTCGTTTGCTATTGTTTTTATCCTTGGCCTGCTGGCCATGTTGATGCCGCTGTCGATTGATATGTATCTGCCCGCGCTACCGGTAATTTCAGCGCAGTTTGGCGTACCTGCGGGCAGTACGCAGATGACCCTCAGTACTTATATTCTGGGCTTTGCGTTGGGGCAGTTAATCTACGGGCCGATGGCAGACAGCTTTGGGCGTAAGCCGGTGGTTCTTGGCGGTACGCTGGTGTTTGCCGCCGCCGCGGTGGCGTGTGCGTTGGCACAAACCATCGATCAGCTGATTGTGATGCGTTTCTTCCACGGGCTGGCGGCGGCTGCGGCCAGCGTGGTTATCAACGCTTTGATGCGTGATATCTACCCGAAAGAAGAGTTCTCGCGGATGATGTCGTTTGTCATGCTGGTGACGACCATTGCACCGCTGATGGCACCGATAGTTGGCGGCTGGGTGCTGGTGTGGCTGAGCTGGCATTACATCTTCTGGATCCTCGCCGTGGCGGCGATTCTGGCTTCGGCAATGATCTTCTTTCTGATCAAAGAAACCTTACCACCGGAGCGTCGCCAGCCTTTTCACATTCGTACCACTATTGGTAACTTTGCGGCGCTGTTCCGTCATAAGCGTGTCCTGAGTTATATGCTTGCCAGTGGTTTCAGCTTTGCCGGGATGTTCTCGTTCTTAAGCGCCGGACCGTTTGTCTACATTGAAATTAACCACGTCGCGCCGGAAAACTTTGGTTATTACTTTGCACTAAACATTGTTTTCCTGTTCGTGATGACCATTTTTAACAGCCGCTTCGTCCGCCGTATTGGCGCGTTAAATATGTTCCGCTCGGGGTTGTGGATACAGTTTATTATGGCGGCGTGGATGGTCATCAGTGCGCTGCTGGGGCTGGGATTCTGGTCGCTGGTGGTTGGCGTTGCGGCGTTTGTGGGCTGCGTGTCGATGGTGTCATCCAATGCGATGGCGGTCATTCTTGATGAGTTTCCCCATATGGCGGGAACGGCATCTTCGCTGGCAGGAACCTTCCGTTTTGGCATAGGGGCAATTGTTGGCGCATTGCTTTCTCTTGCGACCTTTAACTCTGCATGGCCGATGATTTGGTCAATTGCATTCTGCGCAAGCAGCTCCATTCTCTTCTGTCTGTACGCCAGTCGACCGAAAAAACGGTGATCTATTGCACAACGAGGAAGCTAAAAGGCTTCCTTTGTTGATGCATGTCAACCACAAATCTATCATTCCCCCGATATATGTTTATTTTATGTAAAATCAATTTATGTAAAAAGTCACATCATTGTAGTTAAAAAGGTTGAGTTAGATCGCAGAAACGGGTACATATAGCCCCGCAAACGTGACCACGCCCGCAGATATTACTTAAATCAGAGCCATAGAGGCCACTCAGGCGAGGCATCAATCTTTACGATCTGTATAAAGACGGATTGTTGATGATGTGTTAAAATTGATGTAAACAAATTGTGAAGTAAATGTACTTCCGGGGAAAATAAGTGACTTCATTACAACTCTCAATCGTCCATCGTCTACCGCAGAACTATCGCTGGTCTGCTGGTTTCGCAGGTTCGAAGGTTGAACCGATTCCGCAAAATGGACCGTGCGGTGACAACAGCCTGGTGGCGCTTAAATTGCTTAGCCCGGATGGTGATAATGCATGGTCGGTGATGTATAAACTAAGCCAGGCGTTAAGCGACATCGAAGTTCCATGTTCGGTGCTGGAGTGTGAAGGTGAGCCGTGCCTGTTTGTAAATCGCCAGGACGAGTTTGCTGCAACATGCCGATTGAAAAATTTTGGTGTGGCAATTGCCGAACCCTTTTCAAACTACAATCCTTTTTAAGCGTCAGCTCAACGCCAGTAGCTGACGCGTATACTCCTGCTGCGGTGTGGCAAACACGCGCGCGCACGGTCCTTGTTCCACTACTTCCCCTTGTCGCAGTACGATAACCTGATGACATAACGCGCGGACAACGTGCAAATCGTGGCTGATAAACAAATAGGCCAGTTGATGCTTTTGTTGCAATGATTTCAATAGCGTCAATATTTGCGCCTGTACCGTTTTGTCGAGTGATGATGTCGGTTCATCAAGTATGATCAGCGAGGGCTTAAGAATTAATGCCCTGGCAATCGCAATACGTTGTCGCTGACCACCAGAGAACTCCGCCGGATAACGGTGGCGTGTTTCAGGATCTAATCCCACTTCATGCATCACGGCTATCACTTGTTGTTCGCGTTGTGCGGCAGAAAGCGTCGGCTGGTGAACCCGTAAGCCTTCCTCAATAATCTGCAAAACGTTGAGTCGTGGGTTGAGCGAGGAGTTTGGATCCTGAAATACCACCTGAATGCGATGACGAATAGGTAACAGCTGGCGGCGATTTAAATTTTGCAGTGGCTGACCGTCAAAGATGATGCTGCCCTGAGAATTAATCAGTCGCAGCAGCGCCAGTCCCGTCGTACTTTTCCCGGAACCGGACTCGCCCACTAAACCCAGTGTTTCACCCGCTCGTAGCGTAAAACTGATGTTTTTCACCACCACATTATGATCCACAATGCGCTTCAAAATCCCTTTGCGAATGGGGAAGGCAACCTGAAGCTGTTCAACATCCAGCAACGTTGAGGCAGGTTCTGGCAACGGCACTGGATCGCCTGACGGTTCACTGTTGAGTAGCTTTTGTGTGTAAGGATGAGTGGGTGATGCAAATAGCGTAGCGGCGTAATTTTGCTCGACACAGCGACCGTTTTGCATTACCGCCACGCGGTGGGCCAGTTTTCTGACAATGCTGAGGTTATGAGTAATAAACAGCATGCCCATATTCAGCTCGCCTTGCAGTTCGCGCAACAGCTGTAAAATCTGCGCCTGGACAGAGACGTCCAGTGCGGTGGTCGGTTCATCGGCAATTAATAATTCCGGTCGCGTTAACAGCGCCATCGCAATCATCACCCGCTGGCGTTCGCCGCCGGAGAGCTGATGCGGATAATCTGTCAGCCGTTTTGCCGCCTGGCGGATACCAACGCGATCAAGGCAGTTAAGAATTTCGCCACGAGCCGCTTCCCGACGCATCCCGCGGTGGAGTGAAAGCACTTCATAAAGCTGTTTTTCCAGGGTATGCAATGGATTTAACGACACCATCGGTTCCTGAAAAATCATGGCGATCTTATTACCGCGTACACCGCGCAACGTTTGATCGCTGACATGAAGCAGCGATTCGCCATGAAAACGAATATCGCCGGAGAGATATTCAACCGGCGGGGAAGGGAGCAGGCGTAAAATTGACAGCGCGGTAACGCTTTTGCCTGAACCTGACTCACCCACCAGCGCCAGCGTTTCGCCAGCCTCAATCTGTAGTGAAACATCATTGACTACTGTACGTACGGTTTGCTGATGGCGAAAACCCACCGACAAATTTTCAATCGCTAACAGAGTTTGCGTCATGCTACACCGCCTTATTAGGATCAAATGCGTCGCGGACGGCTTCACCAATAAAGATCAGCAAAGACAATAATATCGACACCGACAAGAATGCGGTGATCCCAAGCCACGGGGCCTGAAGGTTATTTTTCCCTTGTAACAGCAGTTCACCGAGTGACGGTGAACCGAGCGGTAGACCGAAGCCGAGGAAATCGAGCGAGGTCAGGGTGGTTATCGAACTACATAAAATAAACGGTAAAAAGGTGAGGGTCGCGACCATGGCATTAGGCAACATATGACGCAGGATGATACTGCGATCGCTGACGCCAAGCGCCTGTGCCGCACGAATGTAGTCGAAATTACGAGTACGTAAAAACTCCGCCCGCACCACGCCGACCAGACTCATCCAGCCAAACAAGACAGTAATTGCCAGCAGCCACCAGAAGTTAGGCTGTACGACGCTGGAAAGTAAAATAATCAAAAACAGCGTCGGCATCCCCGACCATACTTCAATAAAGCGTTGTCCCCAGAGATCGACTTTACCGCCGTAATAGCCTTGTAGCGCCCCCGCCAGCACGCCCATCACGCTGGAACAGAGAGTCAGCATCAGGCCAAACAGAACCGAGATCCGCGTGCCATAGAGAATGCGTGCCAGCACATCGCCGCCGTTGGCATCCGTTCCCAGCCAGTTTTGCCGGGAGGGTGGAGAAGGGAAGGGCTTATCGGTAGCAAAGTTGATACTGGTAGCACCAAAGCGAATCGGTGCCCACAGTACCCAGCCGTTATTTTCCAGCCGTTGTTTCAGCCACGGGTCCTGATAATCAGCCTGACTTGCCAGCGGGCCGCCAAAATCGCTTTCGCTGTAGTTTTTCAACAACGGGAAATACCAACTGCCGTCATAACGCACCAGCAACGGTTTATCGTTAGCGATAAGTTCAGAACACAAACTCAAACCAAACAAGACGAGGAAAATCCATAACGACCAGTATCCGCGACGGTTATGGCGAAAACGCGCCCAACGGGCCTGATTGACGGGGCTGAGTCGCGACATTAACGTCCCTCAAAATCTATACGCGGATCGACCAGCGTATAGCTGATATCACTGACAATATTCAGCAGCAGGCCAATCAGGGTGAAAATATACAAGGTACCAAACATTACAGGATAATCGCGCGAGACGGTCGCTTCGTAGCCCAGTAAGCCAAGACCATTGAGTGAAAACATCACCTCAATCAGCAGCGAGCCGGTAAAAAACATGCTGATAAACGTCGCCGGAAAACCGGCAATCACCAGCAGCATGGCGTTGCGGAACACATGTTTCCAGAGAATGTTTTTCTCACTTACCCCTTTCGCACGCGCGGTCACCACGTATTGCTTGCGCACTTCATCAAGGAATGAGTTTTTGGTCAGCATGGTCAGCGCCGCAAAGCCACCAATCACTGTCGCCAGCACCGGTAGCGTGATATGCCACAGATAATCGGTGATTTGCTGATACCACGGCAGCGAATCAAAGTTAGCGGAAACCAGGCCGCGTAGAGGGAACAGGTCAAAATAGCTGCCGCCCGCGAAGAAGACAATCAGCAGGATGGCAAACAAAAAGGCCGGAATGGCGTAGCCGATGATGATAAATGCGCTACTCCAGACGTCAAAGCGGCTCCCATTATAAACAGCTTTGCGAATGCCTAACGGAATCGACACCAGATAGATAATCAGCGTGCTCCACAATCCGAGGGTGATGGAAACCGGCAGACTGTCTTTAATCAGCGTCAGCACCGAGGCGCTGCGAAAAAGGCTATCACCAAAATCAAAGCGGATGTAGTCCCAGAGCATTTTGAAGTAACGTTCGTGGATCGGCTTATCGAAACCGTAGCGATGAGTGATCTCGGCGATCACTTCTGGATCTAATCCGCGTCCGCCACGGTAATTACTGTCGCTGATATTGCCGACGCCCGTTTGCGCATGGCTGGCGCGAATACCTTCACCGCCTGCGCCGGGTAATACTCCGGCATTACCAAACTCAATGGCGGCGATGGCCTGGTCGACCGGACCGCCAGGCGCAATTTGCACGATGAAAAAGTTGATAGTGATAATCGCCCATAACGTTGGGATCACCAGCAACAGACGGCGAATCAGATAAGCGCCCATCTACTCTCCCTGTTGTCTGGCTGACGGCAGTTTGGCCGCTTTATTAACGTCATACCACCAGGTATCGATACCCAGGCTGTAAACAGGGCGTACAGCGGGTTGGGAGAATTTATCCCACCAGGCGAGACGGTCTTCCGCCATGTACCACATTGGCAGCATGTAATAATTCCACGTTAATACGCGATCCAGTGCTCGCCCTAACGGCAGTAATTTTTCTTTATTTCCCTGCGCGGCAATAATTTGATTGATCAGCGAGTCGATAACCGGACTTTGCACGCCGGGGGCATTATAAGTGGAATTGATATATTCCGATGACCAGGAAATCTGTAAATCGGAACTGGGCCACGGCATCGCCCGCCATACGCGCGGCATCATGTCATAGTCGCGACTGCGCATGCGGTTGGTGATTTGCGAGTTATCCACCTTGCGAATGTCCATGTTGATACCCAGCCGTTGCAGGCTGTGCTGGAACGGCAATACCCACTGACTATTGCTGCTTGCGGGAAGCAATAATTCAAAGCTGAGTGGCTGACCCGTTGTGGCATTAACGCGTTGCTGACCCTTCAGCACCCAGCCCGCTTCGTTGAGAAGTTTGTCGGCTTTTAACAGGTTGTCACGATCGTAGCCATCGCCTTTAGATACCGGCGGCTGGTAGATTTGTGTGAAGACTTCTGACGGTAGATCTTTTTTCATTGGTGCCAGAAGCACCAGCTCCGCGGCTTCGGGGTAATTTCTGGCCGCGTATTCGGTATTCTGAAAATAACTGTTCGTGCGACTCCAGGCATTGTAAAACAACGCCTTGTTCATCCATTCAAAGTCAAAGGCGAGGGTGATTGCTTCCCGGACCCGGCGATCGCTGAATACCGGACGTTGGATATTAAACGCCAGCCAGCGCGTATCCTGGGCTGATTCGTTCTTTTGCTCATCTTTGATGATGTATTTTTTATCGAAATTTTTACCGGTATAACGCGTGGCCCAGTTTTTAGCGTCGTTTTCCATACGCAAATCAAAGGCACCTGCTTTAAACGCTTCAAAGGCGACATTATCATCGAGGTAATAATCGTAGCGAATGGTGTCGAAATTCCAGCGTCCACGGTTTACCGGTAAGTTTGCTGCCCAGTAATCTTTCACGCGGGAATAGACAATATTTTGCCCCATTTTCCAGGACGTAATTCGGTACGGACCACTGGCAAGCGGAGGCGTGGCGAGCGGATCGCTAAGTTTGTGATCCTTCCAGTACTTTTCTGGAAATACCGGCAGCGAAAACAGACTCAACATATCTTCTTTGCCGGGTTTAGCTAACTCAATGCGCACGGTTAACGGCGCAATGGCTTTGACGGTGGTGCCTTTGTAGACCAGACGAAATTGCGGCACGCCTTCGGTCATAAATTTTTGAAAAGTAAACTCTACATCGCGGGCAGTAATGGGCGAACCATCATGAAAACGGGCGCGCGGATTAATAGCGACCTCCACCCGGAATAATCGTCAGCATAGCGTGCGCTTTCAGCAATCAGCGGGTAATAACTGCTGGTTCGTCATCGGAGTCGTAAATAGCGGTGTCGTTACAGCTGCTCGGTGCGTGCGCCCGGGTTGCGCGCAGTGCATAGCGGTTGAAATTATCGAAGGTACCGAGGGCTGACAACGTTATCTGCCCACCTTTTGGCGCGGCGGGGTTCACATAATCAAAATGGTTGAAATTAAACGCGTACCGGGGTTCGCCCAGCACGGCAAAGGCATAGCTTTCCTTGATAGCCTGCGCCTGCGCACCAAAGGTGAACAGAGCGATAAACAGCAGCAGTATGCGCACAATCATCTGCAACGGATTTCCTTTTACTCATCATTAGCCGCAATCCGGCATGCTTTCACTATGAATAATAAGGGACGTAAGCACACCTTACCACTGCGGCGTATACGGTTTCTTCAGCCAGCGGACAAAATCGTCCAGCGGTAACGGGCGACTAATCCAGTAGCCTTGCATGAAATTAACGCCGCGTTCGCTTAGCCATCGCGCTTGTTCCGGCGTTTCGACCCCTTCAGCAACCGTCAGCATATTGAGGCGTTTCGCCAGCGTCAGCACCGCGTCAAGTACGGGTGAAGTGATCGTTTCCGTACCGATGGCGTTGATAAATCCACGGTCAATTTTCAGATAATCGAGCGTAAAACGCTCAAGATAGATAAGCGCGCTGTGCCCGGTGCCGAAGTCATCAATAGCAATTTCTACGCCGACCGAGTGCAGCCAGGCGAAGAGTTGTGTGGCTTCTTGCTCTTTCAGCATATCGCGCTCGGTAATTTCCAGCACAATCTGGAAATGGTGTGCGGGTAGGGAAGTGAGCAGTTTCTGGATATCTGCTTTAAAGCTTTCGCTGTGCAGATGGTCCGGCGCAATGTTAATGCCAAATTTGACGCCTACCGGCAGCACTTTTTCTAATTCTGCGGCATCGCGGGCAATTAACTCAAACAGGTGCTGAGTCAGCGGCACAATCATCTTTTGCGATTCGGCAAAGTTAATGAAGGCATCCGGGGGAATTTCTCCCGCGACAGGATGCCGCCAGCGTAGCAGTACTTCCAGGCCCGTTACTCGCAAAGCTTGTGTATCCACCACCGGTTGATACGCCACGTAAAATTGTTCGCGCTTGATGGCGGTCATGATTTCTCTGCCGGGGCGCATACGTACGCTCATCAGGTAATAGCAGAGCAGGCCAACGACAGTTCCACTCATGCCGCCCAGTAAAAATGCGTACCACACATCGTTCCATGTCCAGTCATCCGCATAAAGCCGAACGGTCAGAGGAATGCCCGCAATTTTAGTTTCACGGACTGGCATGTCGGTTAATTCGTTAACGTTCATCAAACGTGAAGAAAAGGTAGATAGCGCAGTATTGCCAATAATGAGGGCGACGCCATCGTAATCTTCCTGCCGTGAACTATAAAAGAGTGACGGTGTCAGGTTGAGATTCAGAGCGGTAAAGACGCCGCTATTTTTCAGCAAAGGGTTGCGATACCAGATGACGATTGCGGGTTTGTTCGGCACCATCGGCGTGCCGGGTAAGATCGCCATATCGACGTTTTTATTAATGTCGAGCGCCGGAATCAATTCATTGAGTGGAATGTCCATCTCACCAGTCGCAGATGAACAGAATGTTTTTTTATCTTTCACCAGCACAAACGTACGGACATTCATGCTAAACGCCGCGCGAGCGGTCAGTTCGGGGTTAGCCTGCTGGCAGGTATCTAAGGTCAGCGGCTGAAGCCGGTCAGTAGTGGATTTCAGGTCGGCAAAATAGGTATCGAGATACTTTTGTACGTCGATAATCAGTGTGTCGTATTTGACTTCGTGCTTATGCCAGGCCACTAAAAATTGAAGGCAACTCACCAGTATCGCAATCATCACGCCTGCAACAATGCAGGTAAGCAGGAGCTTACGTCCAGAATTGGGAGCGCGTATGAACATGATTCCGTTAATTTCCTGAAATTACGACAACATTTAAAAGATAACAATGACCGGACTATAGCCTGGATCAAGACGCGGAAACATCATTTTCTCTGATGAATGAAAACAAAAAAGCACTGCCTAAGCAGTGCTTTCAGTTAACTCGTCAGGATAGCCAAGGGATTGCATCCAAACGGTTTATTAGCTGCGGCTGAGAACCCGGCGTGCTTCGTTGTAACGCTTCTTCCAGTACGGTTCATTCATGCTGGAAATAATAACACCACTGCTGGTGGAAGCATGGACAAACTGATTGTTGCCGATATAAATACCGACATGGCGTCCCGTTGAACCGGCACGGAACAGAACTAAATCACCCGTACGCAAATTACTGCGGGAAACAGATTTACCCATTTCCTGCTGTTCGTAAGTCGAACGCGGAAGTTCTAAGCCAAATTGCTCACGGAATGTACGTTGTACAAAACCAGAACAATCGATACCTTTTTTAGTGCTGCCGCCCAGACGATAACGTACGCCTTTCCAGTCAGCATACTGATCCATAATTCGCGATTTTACGTCGACATTACGAACCAGGTTTTCAAATTCATCCTGAGAAGCTTGCAGTGATGATGTTTCACTACCCACTGCACGTGTCTCAGGATGCATATTCTTTGCGGTGTTATTTGCACTACATGCAGAAAGCAGAACCGCTACTGCAATCGCGGGGATCCCGCGCAAGATATATCTCAAAATCGGTTGAGATTTGACCATGTTGTTTGTTTTCCCTTGAAGTCCTTAACGACAAATATCGTTATAAAAAAATGCCAAGCGACACGAGACTAATTACCTGGGCATGTTGAAACAATTCCTTAAGGCCAAATCTGTGGACTAACGCACAAAATTATATGCTGTGAGGATAATCTACCGCCGAGGCAAAACGAGTTCGAGATTACCCGATTGGTGCGGTCTTGGCGAGCGGTTTTACATGATTTTTTATAAGAAAAAGTGATACAGAAAGTTAATAAGCGGGATTGGTCAATTAAAGTACGATTGAGTGAAACGCATGCAATCCATTCATTTACTTAGAGAATGATTTTTGCGCGCGATGGATGAAAGCACGGTGCGCATCATCAGGATTATCCTCACTATAAAAATAAGCCTGATGATGTTAATTACTGTGAGTTATTTGTTTTGGAAATGTTTGTTTTTTCCCGGTAGTGATTTGTCAAAAAAGGTGATTAATCGATCACTTAATGGCGTCAGCAACACCCAGGGCAAACCGATCAATATCACGGTCATCGAACCGACAATGATGTCAGTAAACCAGTGTGCGCCAATCATTACTCTGGGAAATGCAAAAACCACAAAAATAATAAGGGCGATAAGGCCTGCAACTTTGCCGAAATAACGCCACATGAATGCCGAAAAAATAAGCAGCATCATGCCGTGATCGCCGGGAAAGCTATCTCGTGAGGCATCTTTCGTGGGAACAGAGAGCAGTTCGCTGACGCGGTTAATATCGGTAAAAGTCAATGTTGGGCTGGCCCGTTTTACAGGAATTAATGCCTGACCCAGCTGGTTTAATAGCACTGCAGTTAATAGCATGACCAGACCCATAATCACGATACGTCGTCTGCCTGGGGCGTTTTCTTTCAGCCAGAAACTCAGCATCAACATACCCATCGCCAGCAGTGAACAACCGTCGAAGGCGCGATTGTTGGTCAATGCAACCAGCCACAAAAAGGCCTTACTTTCGACCAGTTTCTGATTAAAGAAATAAAAAATATCCGCATCAATCGGCAACCAGAATCCATGATTAACGGGAATATACCAGGAAAGAAACAGCGCGAGGCCGACAATATTCAACAACACTATTTGCGGCAAATTTTTAATCATATTTTCTCTAATTATCTTACTGAAAAACGCAGGCAACCTTACGCGGTAGTCGCTAAACGAAGCTTCAACAGCGCGCTCTGCAAAGCATTCCAGTCAGCTTCGCTGCTGGAAATCAGCTCAATACGACTGTCCGGTGGCGCAACGTTTTGCGTTTCAATGTGCAGGTCATCGCCCTGACGGTTGATTCGTACCAGCCCTTCGGGAATACGCAGCACGCCTTTGACGCGTTCCACCGGTGCAAGTCGCGCCCATTCCAGAATGCCAATGGTGTCGAATACCGTATCAGCGTCGAATATCCAGCCGCAGGCCTGATATCCTTGCCCGCTGTTCAGACTGCGACGCCAGCGTTGATGCTCTGGCAGGCTTAACGCTGCTAACCCTTTTTTCACGACATGCTGATGAGAATGCGCGGCGCTGGCGGGCAACTCGGCTAAATTGCGACGCGGCAAATCCAGAAGATGACCGTCAACTTTCCCATGCTCACTGTGAATTAATTGTCGATCGCCACCATTTTGCTGCCACCAACGCTGTAGCGCTTGCTCACTTTCGGGCGTCGCACGGTCGGATTTATTGGCGACAATGATGTCTGCGGCAGCCAGCTGGTCACGGAAGTTTTCATTGCTGGCGCTTTTTTCGTCCAGCAGCAAGCGCGGATCGAGAATGCACAAGGTGGCGCGCAGATCTATCCACGGTTCATAGACTGGTGCGGTTAACAGATCGAGGATCTGTTTCGGATGGCCCAGCCCGGTCGGCTCTATCAACAAGCGGTCTGGTTTTCCCTGACGCAGTAAGGTATTCAACCCTACCTGCATGGGTAAACCATTAACGCAGCACATGCAGCCGCCGGGGATCTCTTTCAGCAATGCGCCGCTATCGGCGAGCAAAGCATCAATTCCGACTTCCCAAATTCATTAACCAGTTTACCGCCCATTTTTCGTTTGGGATCTTTATGGGCTAACAGATGAAGAATCGACGTGGTTTCCCGCTGCCGAGAAAACCGGTGATGAGGTTGGTCCCTGGTCACAACGGCTCCGCAATACTCTGGTAAGTTAACTGAGCGTTAATCGGCTAAAAGGCAGAAAAGGGAGAGCGGACGAAGGTGAGCTTCATCCGCTTTAACCGCAGAAATCGTTAAATTTTGAGGGTGTTTAATAGCGCCTGGTATTGCGCCAATTGTACGATTTGTTGCCAGGCTTGTTCGATGGCCTGCACAAAATGCGGGTTATCCTGGCAGATCATCACCGAAAACTTCACGCAGGGAAAGCAGGGCGGTTACGCGTTGTTCCTGCTGCTGCCGCAACAAGTTCGCGGAATTTTATCGCTAAGCGGATCGCGCGAACATCAATGGCATTTCCGGCATCATCAACGCCGCCGCTGACGTAACGCATCCAGCCAGCAACGCCTAATGCCAGCAACGACCAGTCCGTTTCGCACCCAGATGTATGCGAGATATACCGTTGGCTACCATCCATGCGATTTGCGGTCTTATGTTTTCAGCGCCGGATTAGCAAAAGCGATGCAATTGTCCGCATATTGTTGTTAAATCGACATCTTTGAATTTGTAGTGTCGGCGCTTGCTCATTCAGCATTATAATGTTCTGGCGGCATGGCGAAATGCGCGATCCTGCATGCAATCACTGATATGGGCGAATCCTGAAAGGTAACCCAGATAAGCGAAGAGTGGCTGCCATTAAGCATGCAGTTTCATCTCTTCCATGGCAGGACATCATTCACCATTTGTCACACCCGACTTCCGGCAGGACGCCAGCGACGAAGTTATCTTCCACCACCCACTGGATAAACGGTTCGCAGCTAATCGCGCAGGGGATCATTTAGATGCTGGCTGATTTCTGCCAGTGATTCGTCGGTTGCAGCCGGAACAATGCGGTCGACCATGGTTCCCGGAAAACTGACGTGTTCTTTTATCCACCCGGCGAGTTCTCGGCGAACGTTTTTCTGCCATTCCCAGCACCGCGTTTTCACCACATACAGGCCATTGTCGGGAATATTGTCGCAGGAGCACGGTAAACGGTGTAAGGCCGCGCTCACGGCGGCGTTTCAGTGCTGACGAGAATACGGTGCGAGTGAGGTTCTTCAGGGGTTTGTAGATCGTGAATAATCCGCGGATTACTGGGTGTCGAGTGCACCGGTGGCCGGGTCAATAATAGCCTTTTCGGTAATCGTCAGGGCAATTGCCACCTGTGGCTCGCAAAATTCTCAATAATTGCCGCTAAGGAATCCAGTTTTGCATTAAGGCATTCGTGAACGGCACCGACAATTATCACCTGATTGCCGTCCGCACCTTTTCCAGCACGGTATATAAATGGTTCTGTGCGCGGAGCTGGCTCATCAGTTGATCACCGCTGAACAAGCTGATTTCAGATCCCAGTCACCGCCGCCCGGGCATTCAGCACACGATCGGTCAGTAACGCCTGATGAGCGCGGTGAAAGGCGCCAAAGCCAAAATGAACGATACGTGATTGCAACTGCTGGCGATCGTAGCGTGGAGCGTGTACATGATGCGGGAGCGTAACGGAGGCAATTGTCTTCATAGGAGTCACGTCTTAGTAACGATAAATTAACAATGACAGTGTAAAGTTATATGACAGCAATTGAAATTGGTCTGGATTGTTAATGCGATGAAGTGTGAGGGCGATCAATCAACGAGTGAAAATTGAGGGCGTAAGGTGTTCAGGAAGCGCAAAATAGAAGATTGGTATAATAAATTAAAAAAGGGACAGCCTGAGCTATCCCTTTTCTGCATGCGGCTGAAGTTAGTCAGCACGCCCCATATAACGGCGTTCTTCGATATGGATACGAATTTTTTCGCCCGGGCTTAAGTATTCTGGTACCTGAATCACCAGACCAGTGCTCAATGTCGCCGGTTTGTTACGGGCGCTGGCAGATGCCCCTTTGATGCCTGGTGCGGTTTCAACGATTTCCAGATCAACGGTCTGCGGCAGCTCAAGCGCCAGCAGTTGACCGTCCCAGGTCAGCACCTGCATGTCCGGCATGCCGCCCTCTGGCATAAACAGCAACTCTTCTTCAATCTGATCTTTGGTGAAGGTATACGGGGTATAGTCTTCTTTATCCATAAAGACATATTCGTTGCCATCGACATAGGAGAAGTCAACGTAACGGCGGGTCAGCGTCACGGTGTCAACGATATCATCACCTTTGAAACGCTCTTCTACTTTCAGCCCGGTACGGACATCAGAAAAACGCATTTTGTACAGCGTAGCGGCACCGCGGGCAGTGGGCGACTGAATATCAATATCCTTAACCAGCAGCAGTTTGCCGTTGTAATTCAGTACCATACCTTTTTTAATTTCGTTCGCTCTTGGCATCGAAAAATTCCTGTAGTCGAAAATGTCAAAAATATCGCGACAAAGTACTCGCGACGGGCCTTTCGGGCAAGTGGTATTCGCACTTTTGCTGGTGCAAAAAAGGTGGTACTGTGCGCGCTCATCAATCCGGTGGTTAACCTTAAGAGAACAACGTATGAAATGCCGTCCGGGTTGCGGGGCGTGTTGCACTGCCCCTTCAATTTCCAGCCCTATTCCCGGTATGCCAGATGGCAAGCCCGCCAATACGCCCTGCATTCAGCTTGATGAACAGCAACGCTGTAAAATTTTCACCTCGCCACTGCGACCGAAAGTCTATTACGCGCACAGCCAGCGCTGAAATGTGCGGTAACTCGCGTCAGCAGGCCATGACCTGGCTTATCGATCTGGAAATGCTGACCGCGCCTTAAACATCTTTAATCCGCAGTAAGCAAAACAGAGTGGCGATAATCATCACCATCGCAAACCAGAACACAGCGTGATAATTCCAGATCTCGGCGACGATGCCCGCCACTGATCCTGCGATGATCCAGCCCACGCGCGACGTGTTGGTATAGAGCGTGGTGGCTGAACCCGCCTGACCGGGCATCAGATCCTGAAAATAGAGCATCCCGATGCCGCCCAGAATGCCAATAAAAATAGCATTTAGCAGCTGCAAGCCCAACAGAATGACAGGTGAATGCGCCATCAGCATTCCTGCGTAAAAACAGACGCCACCCACGGCAGCAACGCGCATTAAGAAACGCTTACCCAGACGTTTGGCGAAATATCCGGCAATCAACATCGTCGGGATTTCCAGCCCGGCGGCGGTCCCCATCATCACACCGGCCAGTTTCTCGGGAAGATGCAGTTCGTTGATAATAAATAGCGGCATGTTGATGATGTACAGGCTGTTCGAGCCCCACATCAATGTACAAATGACAAACAGCAGCAGCGTATCGCGACGGTTACGGCGCGGCGCTTCGATCGTGCCGGTCGCCAGCGGAAGCTCTTTTTGCATCGACGGTAAAAACAGCCACACCATCACACCGCAAACAATAAACGCTACCGCTGCGCTCAGATACATTACCGTAAAGCTGAAACCCATCGCTAAGGCATAAGCCAGCGGTGGGCCAATGACCCATGCCAGTGAAACCTGAGCGCGTAAAAAAGAGCTGAACATCACCGCCTCACGTCCGGTTTTGTCGGCATGTTCACGGGCAAGGGCAAACATTTGCGGGTTAGCGGTCGAGCCAAAGCTGCTAAGAAAGACGCCAACGAATAGCAAAACAAAGTAGTTGCGATTCCAGGCAAAAAGGGTGCAGGCCAGCACGCCTAACAGGCAGCAAAAGACAATCAGCGATTTGCGATCGCCGCGCTTATCAGAGCGCCCGGCGAGAAACTGACTTACCAGAATCCCAATGACAGCGCTGCCGGTAAAGAAGAATCCCACCATCGCCGGACGAGCATGTACTTCATCAGTAAGAAAAATACTGAGTGTCGGGGTTTGCAGAGCGCCCGCAATACCGGTGAGAAAGGCAACGATTAAAAACGCCGTCGAGGTCAGGTCAAACGATTTCGCGCTGGAGACTGCGGGGGAGTTATGCATGCTGGTCGATCACTGGAAGAGGAAGACGCGGAGTTTACGCTGCTTGTCAGAAAATAAACAGACAGCGAAATCAAAAGCGCCACGAATAATCAAAATGCCATTTCACTGTTGCTGATTGGCTGCTGACGCTGCTGAAATGAAATTGCTGATAACGGATTTTCCCATCAGCAATTAGGAAAAATGGCAAAAAATTGTGCAGCACATCAAACTTTTGCTCATAACTTTACGGCTTTCCTTGCGTGCTGAAACAGAAGTATTATGCTTTCTTGAAACGTTTCAGCGCGATCTTGTCTTTAACCCTAAGCCAGGTTGGCGCTTTTTTTCTCATAGAGGCTGAATCGTTTCAATTCAGCAAGAGAGGAGAACTATGTTCCAGTTATCCGTACAGGACATCCATCCGGGCGAAAAGGCCGGAGACAAAGAAGAGGCGATTCGCCAGGTCGCTGCGGCGCTGGTGCAGGCCGGTAATGTAGCAGAAGGCTACGTCAATGGCATGCTGGCGCGCGAACAGCAAACCTCAACGTTCCTCGGCAATGGTATTGCTATTCCACACGGCACTACCGACACCCGCGATCAGGTGCTGAAAACCGGCGTTCAGGTATTTCAGTTCCCGGAAGGCGTCACCTGGGGTGACGGTCAGGTAGCGTACGTGGCAATCGGTATTGCTGCCAGCTCGGATGAACATCTGGGCCTGCTACGCCAGCTGACCCACGTACTGAGCGATGATTCCGTTGCTGAACAACTGAAGTCAGCAACAACAGCAGAAGAACTTCGCGCATTACTGATGGGCGAAAAGCAGAGTGAGCAGCTGAAGCTCGACAACGAAATGCTGACGCTGGATATCGTCGCCAGCGATCTGCTGACTCTTCAGGCGCTGAACGCTGCGCGTCTGAAAGAGGCGAGGGCAGTTGACGCCACTTTCGTCACCAAAGCCATCAATGAACAACCGCTGAACCTCGGACAGGGTATCTGGCTGAGCGATAGCGCCGAAGGCAATCTGCGTAGCGCGATTGCGGTAAGCCGTGCGGCAAATGCTTTTGATGTGGACGGCGAAACGGCAGCCATGCTGGTGAGTGTGGCGATGAATGACGATCAGCCCATTGCGGTTCTTAAGCGTCTCGCTGATTTGTTGCTCGACAATAAAGCTGACCGCTTGCTGAAAGCGGATGCGGCAACGTTGCTGGCGCTGCTGACCAGCGATGATGCGCCGACCGACGACGTGTTAAGCGCGGAGTTTGTGGTGCGCAATGAACACGGCCTGCATGCTCGTCCAGGTACCATGCTGGTCAATACCATTAAACAATTTAACAGTGATATTACCGTGACAAACCTTGATGGTACCGGCAAACCGGCAAACGGACGTAGTCTGATGAAAGTTGTGGCACTTGGCGTTAAGAAAGGTCATCGCCTACGCTTTACCGCCCAGGGTGCAGATGCTGAACAGGCGCTGAAAGCAATCGGCGACGCTATCGCTGCTGGTCTTGGGGAGGGCGCATAATGAGCAGACGTGTTGCTACTATCACCCTTAATCCGGCTTATGACCTTGTTGGTTTCTGCCCGGAAATTGAACGCGGCGAAGTGAACCTGGTGAAAACCACCGGTCTGCATGCGGCGGGTAAAGGCATCAACGTGGCCAAAGTATTAAAAGACCTGGGAATTGATGTCACCGTTGGCGGCTTCCTGGGTAAAGACAATCAGGATGGTTTTCAGCAACTGTTCAGCGAGCTGGGCATTGCCAACCGTTTCCAGGTTGTACAGGGGCGCACCCGAATTAACGTTAAGCTGACGGAAAAAGACGGCGAAGTGACCGACTTCAACTTCTCGGGTTTTGAAGTCACCCCCGCCGACTGGGAACGCTTTGTGACTGATTCTCTGAGCTGGCTCGGTCAGTTCGATATGGTCTGTGTCAGCGGAAGCTTACCGTCAGGCGTCAGCCCGGAAGCGTTCACCGACTGGATGACTCGCCTGCGTAGTCAGTGTCCTTGCATTATCTTTGATAGTAGCCGTGAAGCGTTAGTAGCAGGTTTGAAAGCGGCACCGTGGCTGGTGAAACCTAACCGCCGCGAGTTGGAAATCTGGGCAGGCCGTAAACTGCCTGAAATGAAAGATGTGATTGAAGCTGCACATGCGCTACGTGAACAAGGTATTGCGCATGTTGTTATTTCACTGGGTGCCGAAGGCGCGCTTTGGGTTAATGCCTCCGGCGAATGGATCGCCAAACCACCGTCAGTCGATGTCGTAAGCACCGTTGGCGCAGGGGATTCTATGGTTGGTGGCCTGATTTATGGCTTGCTGATGCGTGAATCCAGTGAACACACACTGCGTCTGGCGACAGCTGTTGCAGCCCTGGCGGTAAGTCAAAGCAATGTGGGTATTACCGATCGTCCGCAGTTGGCCGCAATGATGGCGCGCGTCGACTTACAACCTTTTAACTGACAGCAGGAGAGGCATAATGAAAACGCTGCTGATTATTGACGCTAATCTCGGTCAGGCACGCGCCTATATGGCGAAGACCCTGCTGGGCGCGGCGGCGCGAAAAGCAAAACTGGAAATCATCGACAATCCGAACGACGCAGAAATGGCGATTGTTCTCGGTGATTCCATCCCGAATGACAGCGCGCTGAACGGTAAAAATGTCTGGCTGGGTGATATTTCCCGGGCAGTTGCGCACCCTGAGCTGTTCCTGAGTGAAGCCAAAGGCCATGCGAAACCTTACACTGCGCCGGTCACTGCGACAGCACCGGTTGCCGCCAGCGGTCCGAAACGCGTAGTTGCGGTGACTGCTTGCCCGACTGGCGTAGCACACACCTTTATGGCGGCTGAAGCCATTGAAACCGAAGCGAAAAAACGTGGCTGGTGGGTGAAAGTTGAAACCCGTGGTTCTGTTGGCGCGGGTAATGCAATCACTCCCGAGGAAGTAGCCGCAGCGGATCTGGTGATTGTGGCGGCAGATATCGAAGTGGATCTGGCGAAATTTGCTGGTAAACCGATGTATCGTACCTCTACCGGTCTGGCGCTGAAGAAAACCGCGCAGGAACTGGATAAAGCGGTTGCTGAAGCAACGCCGTATGAACCGGCGGGCAAAACTCAAACGGCGACCACTGAAGGTAAGAAAGAGAGTGCAGGCGCTTATCGTCACTTGCTAACGGGCGTCTCTTACATGCTGCCGATGGTCGTTGCTGGTGGTCTGTGTATCGCGCTTTCTTTTGCTTTTGGTATCGAAGCGTTTAAAGAGCCGGGTACGTTGGCAGCGGCGCTGATGCAGATTGGTGGTGGTTCAGCCTTTGCGCTGATGGTGCCGGTACTGGCAGGTTATATTGCCTTTTCCATTGCCGATCGTCCGGGCCTCACGCCGGGTCTGATTGGCGGTATGCTGGCGGTCAGCACCGGTTCTGGCTTCATTGGTGGTATTATTGCGGGCTTCCTGGCTGGTTACATTGCGAAGTTAATCAGTACGCAATTGAAACTGCCACAGAGTATGGAGGCGCTGAAACCGATCCTGATCATTCCGCTAATTTCCAGTCTGGTGGTCGGTCTGGCGATGATCTACCTGATCGGTAAACCGGTTGCTGGCATTCTCGAAGGGTTGACTCACTGGCTGCAGACCATGGGGACTGCGAATGCGGTTCTGCTGGGGGCGATCCTCGGTGGCATGATGTGTACTGACATGGGCGGTCCGGTAAATAAAGCAGCGTACGCATTCGGTGTGGGTCTGCTGAGTACTCAAACCTATGGCCCGATGGCGGCGATTATGGCGGCAGGTATGGTGCCACCGCTGGCAATGGGCCTGGCAACAATGGTGGCGCGTCGCAAATTCGACAAAGCGCAGCAGGAAGGTGGCAAAGCCGCTCTGGTACTGGGACTGTGCTTTATTTCGGAAGGTGCAATTCCGTTTGCTGCTCGTGATCCGATGCGTGTGCTGCCGTGCTGTATCGTGGGTGGGGCGCTGACTGGCGCAATCTCAATGGCGATTGGTGCGAAACTGATGGCACCGCACGGTGGTCTGTTTGTTCTGCTGATCCCTGGCGCTATTACGCCGGTATTGGGTTACCTGGTAGCAATTATTGCCGGTACGCTGGTGGCGGGTTTGGCCTATGCCTTCCTGAAACGTCCGGAAGTGGACGCAGTAGCGAAAGCAGCGTAATAAAAGGTGTGTTACAGGGCAGAAATTTCCTGCCCTGTATCATTGGATGAGCGCAAAGGGAATGACCGGTTTGTAAATGTAATTTTATGAATTTAAATGGTTTTATCTTTCAGTAGAAACCTGAAACGTTCATCAAACACTAAGGTTATTTCCTCAAGGGCAGATTATTTTCTGCCCTTTTTTAGTGTTCCTGTTCTGTGCATCCCGTCACAAATTCCTCGCTTTTGTAATTCAGGCATTTAATCGCATTTTGTGAGCCTGCTCAAATCTGCCCATTTTGCCTCTCTGGCGGTAATTTACTTTACGTAAAACATGCATACTATGAGCACATGTTTAAATATGAACACATGTTTAAACCGTCTTTGCAGTATCTATATTCTTGTGGATTGACAGGGTTGGTAATTTTTTACCAGAGGACGTGCTATGCGCGAAAAGGATTATGTCGTAATTATAGGTTCGGCGAATATTGATGTCGCCGGATATTCACATGAATCATTAAATTATGCGGATTCAAATCCAGGTAAAATAAAATTTACGCCTGGTGGAGTAGGGCGCAATATTGCACAAAACCTGGCGTTGCTGGGTAACAAAGCCTGGCTACTGAGCGCAGTAGGCAGTGATTTTTATGGTCAATCGCTGCTAACGCAAACCAATCAATCTGGCGTTTATGTCGATAAATGCCTGATTGTGCCGGGAGAAAATACGTCTAGTTATTTATCATTACTCGATAATACCGGTGAAATGCTGGTTGCTATAAATGACATGAATATTAGCAACGCTATTACAGCTGAATATCTCGCACAGCACCGTGAATTTATTCAGAGGGCAAAGGTCATTGTCGCAGACTGTAATATCAGTGAAGAGGCACTGGCATGGATTCTGGATAATGCCGCCAACGTACCCGTATTTGTCGATCCGGTTTCAGCGTGGAAATGTGTCAAAGTGCGCGACCGTCTAAATCAGATCCACACTCTCAAGCCAAACCGCCTTGAAGCGGAAACCCTGAGTGGGATTGCGCTGTCAGGGCGTGACGATGTGGCAAAAGTTGCTGCCTGGTTCCATCAACATGGCCTGAACCGACTGGTATTGAGCATGGGCGGCGATGGCGTTTATTACAGCGATATCAGCGGTGAAAATGGCTGGTCTGCGCCGATCAAAACCAATGTTATTAATGTTACCGGAGCGGGCGATGCCATGATGGCGGGACTTGCTTCGTGTTGGGTAGACGGAATGCCGTTTGCCGAATCTGTTCGTTTCGCACAGGGATGTTCGTCAATGGCGCTCTCCTGTGAATACACCAATAACCCCGATTTATCGATTGCCAACGTTATATCGTTAGTGGAGAACGCAGAATGTCTGAATTAAAAATTTCCCCTGAATTATTACAAATTTCCCCGGAAGTGCAGGATGCTTTAAAAAATAAAAAACCGGTTGTTGCGCTGGAATCGACCATAATTTCTCACGGAATGCCATTCCCACAAAATGCCCAAACCGCAATTGAAGTAGAAGAAACTATTCGTAAACAGGGCGCAGTACCAGCCACTATCGCCATTATTGGCGGTGTGATGAAAGTGGGCTTAAGTAAAGAAGAAATCGAATTGCTGGGCCGTGAAGGACATAACGTGACCAAAGTTAGTCGTCGCGATTTACCTTTTGTTGTTGCCGCCGGAAAAAATGGCGCAACCACTGTGGCTTCAACGATGATTATTGCGGCGCTTGCCGGAATTAAAGTATTTGCCACCGGGGGAATTGGTGGTGTGCATCGCGGGGCGGAACATACCTTCGATATTTCTGCCGATTTGCAAGAACTGGCAAATACTAATGTCACCGTTGTTTGTGCCGGGGCGAAATCTATTCTCGATTTAGGATTAACCACTGAGTATTTAGAAACCTTCGGTGTGCCGTTAATTGGCTATCAGACTAAAGCGCTGCCTGCGTTTTTCTGCCGTACCAGCTCGTTTGACGTCAGCATTCGTCTCGACAGCGCCAGTGAAATTGCCCGTGCAATGGCGGTGAAATGGCAAAGCGGGCTGAACGGTGGCCTCGTGGTAGCGAACCCGATCCCGGAACAGTTTGCGATGCCGGAGGAATCTATCAATGCAGCCATAGATCAAGCCGTCGCCGAAGCCGAAGAGCAGGGCGTTATTGGTAAAGAAAGTACACCGTTCCTGCTGGCGCGCGTTGCTGAGCTAACAGGCGGTGATAGCCTGAAATCCAATATTCAACTGGTCTTTAATAACGCCATTCTGGCGAGCGAAATTGCCAAAGAATATCAGCGTCTCGTGGGTTAATTTCTGGCGGGCAGAAAGCCGTCGCCCGTACTCATCAAACATACCAAAACCTGGCGCTGACGCCGGATTTACTGGCATGAAGGGAAAATCATTATGGATATAATGAGAAGTGTTGTGGGGATGGTGGTATTGCTGGCAATTGCCTTTGTGTTGTCGGTAAATAAAAAGAGCATCAGCTTGCGCACGGTTGGCGCTGCGCTGCTGCTGCAAATTGCCATTGGTGGCATCATGCTCTATTTTCCCCCGGGAAAATGGGCAGTAGAGCAGGCGGCATTAGGCGTCCATAAAGTGATGTCCTACAGTGACGCAGGAAGTGCCTTTATTTTTGGTTCGCTGGTCGGTCCCAAAATGGATGTTCTGTTTGACGGTGCGGGCTTTATCTTCGCCTTTCGCGTACTCCCGGCGATTATTTTCGTTACCGCGCTTATCAGCTTGCTGTACTACATTGGCGTAATGGGGCTGCTGATTCGTATTCTTGGCAGTATTTTTCAGAAAGCCCTCAACATCAGCAAAATCGAATCTTTTGTCGCAGTCACCACTATTTTCCTCGGGCAAAATGAGATCCCGGCGATCGTTAAACCTTTTATTGATCGCATGAATCGCAACGAGCTATTTACGGCTATTTGTAGCGGCATGGCGTCTATTGCGGGTTCGATGATGATTGGCTATGCCGGAATGGGCGTGCCGATTGACTATTTGTTAGCCGCTTCGCTGATGGCTATTCCTGGCGGTATCCTGTTTGCACGTATTCTTAGTCCGGCGACGGAACCTTCGCAAGTTACGTTTGAAAATCTGTCGTTTAGCGAAACACCGCCAAAAAGCATTATTGAAGCTGCGGCGAACGGTGCAATGACCGGGCTGAAAATCGCCGCCGGTGTGGCGACGGTGGTAATGGCATTTGTGGCAATTATTGCGCTGATCAACGGCATTATCGGCGGAATTGGTGGCTGGTTTGGTTTCGCCAATGCCTCTCTGGAAAGTATTTTTGGCTATGTGCTGGCACCGCTGGCGTGGATCATGGGTGTGGACTGGAGTGATGCCAATCTTGCGGGTAGCCTGATTGGGCAGAAACTGGCGATTAACGAATTCGTCGCTTACCTGAGTTTCTCCCCATACCTGCAAACGGGCGGCACGCTGGAAGTGAAAACCATTGCGATTATCTCCTTTGCGCTTTGTGGTTTTGCTAACTTTGGTTCTATCGGTGTTGTCGTTGGCGCATTTTCGGCTATTTCGCCAAAACGCGCGCCGGAAATCGCCCAGCTTGGTTTACGGGCGCTGGCAGCAGCAACGCTTTCCAACCTGATGAGTGCGACTATTGCCGGGTTCTTTATTGGTCTGGCGTAATGCTCGATTTGTAGACCGGATAAAACGTATTAAGCGTTGCATCCGGCAATCGCGCTATTGCAAATAATTTTTACTGCATCATCCCGGAGTTTATTCTCCGGGTCCATCTCAGCGCCAGTCTGACAACTGCTTTCTGTTTTAATGAGATACCTTTCTTGCTTTTAGTTAATAAACCGTCGTGAATGAATTGCGCGAGAACATATAAAAGATGTCGATAAGAAACGCCTAAATACTCTGCCGCTTGCGTATGCTTTTCGTGATAAAGATCACCTTCCTGCGAGAGTAATATAAAAGCTGCCAGGCGATTAACTAACGGAAATGATTGATTCTGAGTTAAAGAAACAATATTACGATAATTTTTATGACTTAAGGTGACGCAGAGTTTTCGTAAAAATAGCGTGTCGTTTAATAACAGCGGGCGGTAATGTTTCATAGGGAGCGCAAGGCACCAACACTCTTCAATAGCCTGCACCGCACGCGGTTCATGGTCTTTGTCGATTAACTCAATCTCGCCAATAAAACAGGGGGCGGCAAAGAAATCGATCAGCGACACGCGACCATTAGCTAGCGTGGCGTAAAGCCTGGCGCGGCCTCGCGTCAGGTAAAACAGCCAGGACGGCTGTTGCCCTTCCTGCACAATGTAGTCACGCGCTAAAAAATGAAACAGCCGCGTATCGGCTGAAACATCCGTTAAAAAGCAATCCTTAAACGCGGATTCACTCATCAATTGCTGCTTAAGATCATTATTGTGGATTTCTTTCACGATGTTTATCCGCTATGAGATTTCTCATATTTAGCATACGTACGCGGTTGGTAAGATTCAATCATCGGCCCGGTCGAATTTTCTTTGCTGTAGAAAAAATAACGCAACTGGAAACAGAGGAAATAAACAATGGAAAAGAGAAAAATTATTCTGGATTGTGATCCGGGTCATGATGATGCTATTGCAATGATGATGGCAGCGAAACATCCGGCAATAGATTTATTAGGCATCACTATTGTAGCGGGTAATCAGACGCTTGATAAAACATTAATTAATGGCCTGAATGTTTGCCAGAAACTGGAGATTAATGTTCCGGTTTATGCGGGGATGCCGCAACCCATTATGCGTAAACAAATCGTTGCCGATAATATTCACGGTGAAACCGGACTGGATGGCCCGTATTCGAGCCGCTGACCCGCCAGGCAGAAAGTACCCACGCGGTGAAATACATCATTGATACCCTGATGGCAAGCGATGGCGATATCACTCTGGTGCCGGTTGGTCCGCTTTCAAATATCGCGGTGGCAATGCGTATGCAACCCGCGATCCTGCAAAATCCGTGAAATTGTGCTAATGGGCGGCGCTTACGGTACAGGCAACTTCACGCCATCTGCCGAGTTCAACATCTTTGCTGATCCGGAAGCAGCCCGCGTGGTGTTCACCTCCGGCGTTCCATTAGTGATGATGGGCCTCGATCTCACCAACCAGACCGTTTGCACCCGGACGTGATTGCACGGATGGAAAGGGCAGGCGGCCCTGCCGAGAGCTGTTCAGCGACATCATGAACTTCACTCTCAAAACGCAGTTCGAAACTACGGCTGGCGGCCGGTGCACGACGCCACCTGCATCGGTTATCTGATTAACCCTGATGGCATTAAAACCCGAGATGTACGTCGAAGTGGACGTCAACAGTGGCCCTTGCTATGGGCGCACCGTCTGCGACGAGCTGGGCGTTCTTGGCAAGCCCGCCAATACCAAAGTCGGCATCACTATTGATACCGACTGGTTCTGGGGCTTAGTCGAAGAGTGCGTGCGCGGCTACATCAAAACCATTAAGCGTTGATAACAAGCCGGGCCGATAGCGCAAGATGCAGGCCCGGCTATTTCTGATGGGCAGAAAGCCGTCGCCCAATATGACATGAAGAGATAATCACTATGGATGTCATGAGAAGTGTTCTGGGAATGGTGGTATTGCTGGCAATTGCATTTTTGCTGTCAGTAAACAAGAAGAAGATCAGCCTGCGTACCGTTGGCGCGGCGTTAGTGTTACAGGTTGTGATTGGCGGGATTATGCTTTGGTTACCGCCAGGGCGTTGGGTCGCTGAAAAAGTCGCTTTTGGCGTGCATAAAGTGATGGCGTACAGCGACGCGGGTAGCGCATTTATCTTCGGTTCGCTGGTCGGGCCGAAAATGGACACGCTGTTTGATGGCGCAGGATTTATCTTTGGTTTCAGGGTATTACCGGCAATTATCTTCGTCACTGCACTGGTGAGTATTCTCTACTACATCGGTGTGATGGGGATTTTAATTCGCATTCTCGGCGGTATATTCCAGAAAGCATTAAATATCAGCAAGATTGAGTCATTCGTCGCGGTCACCACCATTTTCCTCGGGCAAAACGAAATTCCGGCGATCGTCAAACCCTTTATCGATCGTCTGAATCGCAATGAATTATTTACAGCGATTTGTAGTGGCATGGCCTCGATTGCTGGTTCGACAATGATTGGTTACGCCGCCCTGGGCGTACCTGTGGAATATTTGCTGGCGGCATCGTTAATGGCGATCCCAGGCGGGATCTTGTTTGCCCGCCTGTTAAGCCCGGCTACGGAATCTTCGCAGGTTTCCTTTAATAACCTCTCTTTCACCGAAACACCGCCAAAAAGCATTATTGAAGCCGCTGCGACAGGGGCAATGACCGGGCTGAAAATCGCCGCCGGTGTAGCGACAGTTGTTATGGCATTTGTCGCCATCATTGCGTTAATTAATGGTATTATCGGCGGCGTTGGCGGCTGGTTTGGTTTTGCACATGCCTCGCTGGAGTCCATTTTAGGTTACCTGTTGGCCCCATTGGCGTGGGTGATGGGGGTTGACTGGAGTGATGCAAATCTTGCCGGGAGTTTGATTGGGCAGAAGCTGGCGATCAATGAATTTGTCGCTTATCTCAATTTCTCGCCATATCTGCAAACGGGTGGCACTCTGGATGCTAAAACCGTGGCGATTATTTCTTTCGCGTTGTGCGGTTTCGCTAACTTTGGTTCTATCGGGGTGGTGGTGGGGGCGTTTTCTGCGGTTGCGCCACACCGTGCGCCGGAAATCGCCCAACTTGGTTTACGCGCGCTGGCGGCGGCGACACTTTCTAACCTGATGAGTGCTACTATTGCAGGATTCTTTATTGGTTTAGCGTAGTGCGCAATTTATGAGCCGGATAAGATGCGGTCAAGCGTCGAATCCGGCAACATTGTTACACCATTGGCACTAATGAAAGCGCGTTATCGGCAGACAGGGTAGGGTTGTTTAAGCTGCCGCTGGCGCGCGAAATTGCCGCGCAGGCTACCGCAAAACGGGCGCTGTCGCGGAAACTGTATCCTTCAAGAAAGCTATATACCAGGCCCGCCATAAAACCATCGTCAGCACCAAAACTGTCTACTGTCGTATGCGCTGGCGCGGTCAGCAAAAATTGTTCTCCATCCTTATCGCTGCAAAATACAGATTCATCTTTCAGATAAACAAAAATGCGTTTAACACCTTGTTGATGCAGCGAATTTACAGCTCTGATGCGATCGTTGTCGTCTTTAATCGGTTGCCCCCACAAAATTTCCAGTTCATTTTGTGTTGGTTTCAGAGTGTGGATCCGGCTGTACCAGTTTTTTACTTTGTTCGCTTTAAATTCGGAAACGGTATCGACAAACATCGGAATTTCATCAGCAATGGTAAAGACCCACTCCAGGGCTTCAGGTGTGAGATTACAATCAGCCAGCACCACACCAGCATGGCGAATCAAGTCCCGTGAAGTATTGAGCAGTTGAGGCGTTAGCTGTTGCAGAATATGTGTGTCATTGATTGCCAGGATAGTTTCTTCCTGCTTATTAGCGATAGCGAGATAAGTTGCAGTGCTGTGTCCATGCAGACGAATGCAGTTTGAAACGTTCACGCCCGCGCGGCGCGTTTCTTCCAGTAATGTCTCGCCGTAAAAATCGTTGCCAATAGCTGATATTAAATGCATCCCGACCAAGCAGAGCCAGGTTATGCGCGATATTACGTCCGACGCCGCCTGCGGAACAGTGAACAGAACTGGATGAGGGCTGCTTGCGGGTAACGGATATCCGCCATTCCGCGAATATCCATATTGATTGCACCCACAACCACACAGTAATCCTGCTCGGTAAGGATATATCCTTTGCCTTTAATCAAACCCTTGCGCATCAAATCCATAATATGAGCGGCAACACGTGAGCGGCTGATTTGCAGAATATCGGCGATTTCATTCTGTTGAATCAGCGGGTTACGCCGTAAAATTTTAAGAATCTGCTTTTCCCTGTCGTTCATCGATCAGGCCACCGCTTTTTCAGTTTGTTGCGCTTTCAGCCAGGCGATCTCTTCTGCCCAGATATCCGGGTTGATGGTTTCAAGGATCAGCGGAATGCCGTCGAAACGGTCGTCCTGCATGATCCAGCGGAACGCATCATGACCGATATTGCCTTCACCGAGGCTATGATGGCGGTCAACGCGGCTGCCAAAGGTGCTTTTCGCATCGTTAAGGTGCATCCCGCGCAGATACTTAAAGCCAACAATACGGGCAAAATCCGCGAACGTTTTCTCGCATTCGGCTGGAGTACGCAAATCATACCCGGCAGCGAAAGCATGGCAGGTATCAATGCAGACGCCGACACGGGATTTATCTTCCACGCCGTCGATAATCGCCGCGAGATGTTCGAATTTAAACCCTAAGTTACTGCCCTGACCGGCGGTGTTTTCAATCACCGCTGTTACACCTTGAGTTTTATCCAGCGCAATGTTGATGGATTCGGCAATACGCGCAAGGCAATCCTCTTCTGAAATCTGCATCAGATGGCTGCCAGGGTGGAAGTTGAGCAAAGAAAGCCCCAGTTGTTCGCAACGCTGCATTTCATCTATAAAGGCATCGCGCGATTTTTCCAGAGCTTCAGTGACCGGATGTCCGAGGTTAATCAGATAGCTGTCGTGGGGAAGAATTTGCGCCGATGTGTAGTGATATTTTTCACAGGCCGCTTTGAATTCATCGATGGTTTGCGTCGTGAGCGGTGCGGCACGCCACTGACGTTGGTTTTTGGTGAACAAGGCAAACGCGGTTGCGTCGATTTCGGCGGCGCGAATTGCGGCATTTGCCAGACCGCCAGCAGCACTAACGTGCGCTCCAATGTATTTCATGCGAGGACTCCTGTTAAACCCGCTGGAGGAAAACGGTAATGATAGCGGGTTAACAGGAGCAAGATGTAGTGGTTTTATGCGATGACGCTTTGAATCACATAGTTAATCGCACCACCACCAACAATCAGCCGGCAAACAGTACCAGTGCCATCAGCAGAGGTTTCGCCCGGCTTTTTTCAGCGCGCTGACGTGAGTGGTCAGACCCAGCGCCGCCATCGCCATTGCCAGCAGGAAGGTATCCAGCGTTACCAGCATGTTCACCACGCTCTGCGGTAACAGGTGGAACGAGTTAAAGATGGCAACGACGATGAACAATATGGCAAACCACGGAATAGTGATTTTGCTTTTCTCGCCGCTGTTCGCCCCAGACAGCTGTTTAACACGCGCCGCCAGCAGGATGAGGAACGGAGCCAGCATCATCACGCGCAGCATTTTGGAAATAACTGCTGCGTTTTCCGCATCCGGGCTGATGGCATGACCTGCCGCCACCACCTGCGCCACTTCGTGCACAGTAGAACCAATGTAGATACCGAAAGTTTCCGGACTAAACCATTGAGACATCAGCGGATATATCGCCGGGTAGAGGAAAATCGCGACGGTCCCGAAGATAACAACGGTTGCAACAGCCACGGTTACTTTACTGGCTTCCGCTTTCACTACCGGCTCAGTCGCCAGTACCGCGGCAGCACCACAGATACTGCTACCGGCACCGATCAACCAGCTGGTGTGCTTATCCAGACCAAACACTTTCTGCCCCAGGAAGCAAGCCAGCAGGAAGGTACTGGACAGCGTCAACACGTCAATGATGATCCCACTGATACCGACATCGGCAATTTGCGAGAACGTCAGACGGAAGCCATAAAGAATGATACCCAGACGTAATAAATATTGCTTGGCAAACAGCACACCACCGTCACAGCTTTTCCAGATGTGCGGATAGATGGTGTTGCCTAAAACCATCCCCAACAAGATTGCGAGGGTGAGGGCACTAAACCCGGCACCCGCAACCGCGGGAATGGAACCACCCCACAGGGCGACCCCGGTGATAACTGCACTCAGGGCTAACCCCGGAATAAAATGCCACAGTGTACGATGTTGTTTCTGTAAGGTGATATTCGTCATAACCCTCTCCTTTAACCGGGCATAAGGTTACGACTAACTGGTTTAAAAATAAAATTGATTATATATTTATAATTAATCTTTATAAGTGGTAAGCGACTATGCACATCACCCTCCGGCAGTTGGAAGTTTTTGCAGAAGTATTGAAAAGTGGATCAACCACCCAGGCGTCGGTGATGCTGGCGTTGTCGCAATCAGCAGTGAGCGCAGCCTTGACCGACCTGGAAGGGCAGCTTGGCGTGCAACTGTTTGATCGCGTGGGGAAAAGACTGGTTGTTAATGAACACGGGCGGCTGCTCTATCCGCGTGCGTTGGCATTGCTTGAACAGGCGGTTGAAATCGAACAACTGTTTCGCGAAGACAACGGCGCGATTCGTATCTATGCCAGTAGTACCATCGGTAACTACATTCTGCCTGCAGTTATCGCCCGTTATCGCCATGATTATCCGCAGTTGCCGATTGAACTTAGCGTTGGGAACAGCCAGGACGTGATGCAAGCGGTGCTGGATTTCCGCGTTGATATTGGCTTTATTGAAGGACCGTGCCACAGCACTGAAATCATTTCTGAACCGTGGCTGGAAGACGAGCTGGTGGTTTTCGCCGCGCCGACTTCGCCGTTGGCTCGTGGTCCGGTCACCTTAGAACAGCTGGCCGCTGCGCCGTGGATCCTGCGTGAACGCGGTTCCGGCACGCGGGAGATTGTCGATTATCTATTGCTGTCACATTTACCGAAGTTTGAGATGGCGATGGAATTAGGTAACTCCGAGGCAATCAAACATGCGGTGCGTCATGGGTTGGGAATTAGTTGCCTGTCGCGACGGGTGATTGAAGATCAATTGCAGGCAGGCACATTAAGTGAAGTTGCGGTCCCTCTGCCGCGCCTGATGCGTACGTTGTGGCGTATACATCATCGGCAAAAACACCTTTCCAACGCGCTACGGCGCTTTCTGGACTATTGCGATCCCGCGAATGTACCGCGTTAAGTTGCTGTACAAGAACATGCTGGTGCTGTGTCGATTTCGTGACGCAGCGCCCTCAGCATGCATTCGCCAGAAAAGAGATTGGCTGCTTTACTTATAATCCCTGGGCGATCATGAAGGTGTCTTATAACCGTGTATTTCTGCCGGAAGGATTGCCAATCGTCTGCTACAATCGCGCCTCATTTTTAAGATGGATAGCATTTTTGTATGGTTTCCGAAACTAAAACCACAGAAGCGCCGGGCTTACGCCGTGAATTAAAGGCGCGTCACCTGACGATGATTGCCATTGGCGGTTCCATCGGTACAGGTCTTTTTGTTGCCTCTGGCGCAACGATTTCTCAGGCAGGTCCGGGCGGGGCATTGCTCTCGTATATGCTGATTGGCCTGATGGTTTACTTCCTGATGACCAGTCTCGGTGAACTGGCTGCATATATGCCGGTTTCCGGTTCGTTTGCCACTTACGGTCAGAACTATGTTGAAGAAGGCTTTGGCTTCGCGCTGGGCTGGAACTACTGGTACAACTGGGCGGTGACTATCGCCGTTGACCTGGTTGCAGCTCAGCTGGTCATGAGCTGGTGGTTCCCGGATACACCGGGCTGGATCTGGAGTGCGTTGTTCCTCGGCGTTATCTTCCTGCTGAACTACATCTCAGTTCGTGGCTTTGGTGAAGCGGAATACTGGTTCTCACTGATCAAAGTCACGACAGTTATTGTCTTTATCATCGTTGGCGTGCTGATGATTATCGGTATCTTCAAAGGCGCGCAGCCTGCGGGCTGGAGCAACTGGACAATCGGCGAAGCGCCGTTTGCTGGTGGTTTTGCGGCGATGATCGGCGTAGCTATGATTGTCGGCTTCTCTTTCCAGGGAACCGAGCTGATCGGTATTGCTGCAGGCGAGTCCGAAGATCCGGCGAAAAACATTCCACGCGCGGTACGTCAGGTGTTCTGGCGAATCCTGTTGTTCTATGTGTTCGCGATCCTGATTATCAGCCTGATTATTCCGTACACCGATCCGAGCCTGCTGCGTAACGATGTTAAAGACATCAGCGTTAGTCCGTTCACCCTGGTGTTCCAGCACGCGGGTCTGCTCTCTGCGGCGGCGGTGATGAACGCAGTTATTCTGACGGCGGTGCTGTCAGCGGGTAACTCCGGTATGTATGCGTCTACTCGTATGCTGTACACCCTGGCGTGTGACGGTAAAGCGCCGCGCATTTTCGCTAAACTGTCGCGTGGTGGCGTGCCGCGTAATGCGCTGTATGCGACGACGGTGATTGCCGGTCTGTGCTTCCTGACCTCCATGTTTGGCAACCAGACGGTATACCTGTGGCTGCTGAACACCTCCGGGATGACGGGTTTTATCGCCTGGCTGGGGATTGCCATTAGCCACTATCGCTTCCGTCGCGGTTACGTATTGCAGGGACACGACATTAACGATCTGCCGTACCGTTCAGGTTTCTTCCCACTGGGGCCGATCTTCGCATTCATTCTGTGTCTGATTATCACTTTGGGCCAGAACTACGAAGCGTTCCTGAAAGATACCATTGACTGGGGCGGCGTAGCGGCAACGTATATTGGTATCCCGCTGTTCCTGATTATTTGGTTCGGCTACAAGCTGATTAAAGGAACTCACTTCGTACGTTACAGCGAAATGAAGTTCCCGCAGAACGATAAGAAATAAGTTTCCTCCCTTCCTTGCTAAGCCCTCTCAACCGAGAGGGCTTTTTCAATTCCATTTCCCTGACAAATCATGCGGATATAAAATTTAACATTTGGATTGATAATTGTTATCGTTTGCATTATCGTTACGCCGCAATCAAAAAAGGCTGACAAATCAGAGGCTGTTCCGGCTTTCTGGGATGATCACCTGCATACAAATAAGTCCACCGCGATGCTGCCGTACGCAAGGGGACGTGAAGAAGATGTGAGCGATAACCCATTTTATTTTCGTAGTTACCTCATGGAGATATGGAATGTTTAGGTTGAACCCTTTCGTACGGGTCGGGCTGTGTTTGTCCGCTATTTCTTGTGCATGGCCTGTGTTAGCGGTCGATGATGATGGCGAAACGATGGTTGTCACTGCATCTTCCGTTGAACAAAACCTCAAAGATGCACCCGCCAGTATCAGCGTCATTACCCAGGAAGACCTGCAGCGAAAACCGGTACAGAATCTGAAGGATGTCCTCAAAGAAGTGCCTGGCGTACAACTGACGAACGAAGGGGATAACCGTAAGGGCGTTAGTATTCGTGGTCTGGACAGCAGCTACACCCTGATTCTCGTCGACGGTAAACGCGTTAACTCCCGCAATGCCGTCTTCCGCCACAATGATTTCGATCTGAACTGGATCCCGGTCGATTCCATCGAACGTATTGAAGTGGTTCGTGGCCCGATGTCGTCGCTATACGGCTCCGATGCGCTCGGCGGTGTAGTGAATATCATCACCAAAAAAATCGGTCAGAAATGGTCGGGTACCGTTACCGTCGATACCACCATTCAGGAACATCGCGATCGCGGTGATACCTATAACGGTCAGTTCTTTACCAGTGGACCATTAATTGATGGTGTGCTGGGAATGAAAGCTTACGGCAGCCTGGCAAAACGTGAAAAGGATGACCCGCAAAACTCAACGACCACCGATACCGGAGAAACGCCGCGTATTGAAGGATTCTCCAGCCGCGACGGCAATGTCGAATTTGCCTGGACACCGAATCAAAATCACGATTTTACTGCCGGATACGGTTTCGACCGTCAGGATCGTGATTCCGACTCGCTGGACAAAAACCGCCTGGAACGCCAGAACTACTCCGTCAGCCATAATGGGCGTTGGGATTACGGCACCAGCGAACTGAAATACTACGGTGAGAAAGTCGAGAACAAAAACCCTGGCAACAGCAGCCCGATAACTTCCGAAAGCAATACGGTCGACGGCAAATACACGTTGCCGCTGACGGCGATTAATCAGTTTCTCACGGTTGGCGGTGAATGGCGTCACGACAAACTTAGCGATGCGGTGAACCTGACCGGGGGAACCAGCTCCAAAACGTCTGCCAGCCAGTACGCGCTGTTTGTGGAAGATGAATGGCGGATCTTCGAGCCGCTGGCGCTGACGACCGGCGTGCGTATGGACGATCACGAAACCTACGGTGAACACTGGAGTCCGCGTGCCTACCTGGTTTATAACGCCACCGACACCGTAACGGTGAAAGGGGGCTGGGCGACGGCATTTAAAGCACCTTCTCTGTTGCAACTTAGCCCTGACTGGACGAGCAATTCCTGCCGTGGCGCATGTAAGATTGTGGGTAGCCCGGATCTGAAACCAGAAACCAGCGAAAGTTGGGAGCTGGGGCTTTACTACATGGGTGAAGAAGGCTGGCTGGAAGGGGTTGAATCCAGCGTTACCGTTTTCCGTAACGATGTGAAAGATCGTATCAGCATCAGCCGTACGTCTGACGTCAACGCTGCACCGGGCTACCAAAACTTTGTTGGTTTTGAGACGGGCGCTAACGGACGGCGCATACCGGTATTTAGCTACTACAACGTTAACAAAGCTCGTATTCAGGGCGTGGAAACCGAACTGAAAATTCCGTTCAACGATGAATGGAAACTGTCGATCAACTACACCTACAACGATGGTCGTGATGTCAGCAACGGCGAAAACAAACCGCTATCCGATCTGCCGTTCCATACTGCTAACGGTACGCTGGACTGGAAACCGCTGGCGCTGGAAGACTGGTCATTCTATGTTTCTGGTCACTATACCGGGCAGAAACGCGCCGACAGCGCGACGGCTAAAACACCGGGCGGTTATACCATCTGGAATACCGGCGCGGCCTGGCAGGTGACTAAAGACGTCAAACTGCGCGCAGGCGTGCTGAACCTTGGCGACAAGGATCTCAGTCGTGACGACTACAGCTATAACGAAGACGGACGTCGTTACTTTATGGCAGTGGATTATCGCTTCTGATGAGAAGATGCCCGGCGAACCGGGCGGACTTTCACTTCAGTAAATACTGCGCATGGAAGCGCAGGTGATCCTCTATAAAAGAGGCGATGAAGTAGTAACTGTGATCATATCCCGGCTGAATACGCAGCGTCATCGGCCACGCTTTCTGGCGCGCGGCTTCTGCCAGTACCGCAGGTTGCAACTGGTCGGCAAGAAACTGATCATTATCGCCCTGATCGATAAGCGTCGGGATCGCATCCTGCGCGTTACTGGCATACATCAGCGCGCAACTGTCCCATTCCAGCCATGCATTTTTGTCCTCACCTAAATAGCTGCTAAACGCTTTGATTCCCCACGGGACGCTGCACGGATTCACAATTGGCGCAAAGGCCGAAACGCTGGTGTATTTACCCGGATTTTTCAGCGCCATAATCAGCGCACCGTGACCACCCATTGAGTGACCGCTAATGGCGCAGCGGTCGCTGACATTAAATTGCGACTGAACCAGCGCCGGTAATTCATCGCGCAGATAATCATACATCCGGTAATGCGTCGCCCACGGCGGTTGCGTGGCATTAAGATAAAAGCCTGCGCCCTGGCCTAAATCGTAGCCATCGTCGTTGGCAACCTTTTCGCCGCGCGGGCTGGTGTCTGGCATCACCAGTACAATCCCCAGTTCTGCCGCCACGCGCTGGGCACCCGCCTTGGTGGTGAAGTTCTCGTCATTGCAGGTTAATCCGGAAAGCCAGTACAGCACTGGTGGCGGGGTGTGATCACGAGGGGGTGGGAGAAAGATACTGAACGTCATCGGGCAGTTTAAGGTACTGGAGTCGTGTCGCCAGCGTTGCTGCCAGCCTTCAAAACAGCGGTGCTCTTCGAGCATTTCCATGCGTGGCTCCTTGTTGTGTTGTTTGCAATTTCTTCATCATACCGTTTATTCAATGTGCTGTGAGTAACTTTCACTTCCGTATTTGCATAACGATGTTTTAACATCTGCTGATGAAAGGCAGCGGCAATTACAATAATTATCGCTGTGAATACTGGATTATGTGCGCCGCCTCACGCACAATAATCAGGCTGTAAATCAGCTTAATAACTTTGCCCCCACGCAGGGCGGAGGCGTCACACCTGCAGGAGAAATCATAAATGCCATCACTCAGTAAAGAAGCGGCCCTGGTTCATGAAGCGTTAGTTGCGCGAGGACTGGAAACACCGCTGCGCCCGCCCGTGCATGAAATGGATAACGAAACGCGCAAAAGCCTTATTGCTGGTCATATGACCGAAATCATGCAGCTGCTGAATCTCGACCTGGCTGATGACAGTTTGATGGAAACGCCGCATCGCATCGCTAAAATGTATGTCGATGAAATTTTCTCCGGTCTGGATTACGCCAACTTCCCGAAAATCACCCTCATTGAAAACAAAATGAAGGTCGATGAAATGGTCACCGTGCGCGATATCACTCTGACCAGTACCTGTGAACACCATTTTGTTACCATCGATGGCAAAGCGACGGTGGCTTATATCCCGAAAGATTCGGTGATCGGTCTGTCAAAAATTAACCGTATCGTGCAGTTCTTTGCCCAGCGTCCGCAGGTGCAGGAACGTCTGACGCAGCAAATTCTTATTGCGCTACAAACGCTGCTGGGCACCAATAACGTGGCTGTCTCGATCGACGCGGTGCATTACTGCGTGAAGGCGCGTGGCATCCGCGATGCAACCAGTGCCACAACAACGACCTCTCTTGGTGGATTGTTCAAATCCAGTCAGAATACGCGCCACGAGTTTCTGCGCGCTGTGCGTCATCACAACTGATTAAAAGGCAGGAACCATGGAGCGCAACGTCACGCTCGATTTTGTTCGCGGCGTCGCCATTCTGGGGATCCTGCTATTAAACATCAGCGCCTTTGGGCTACCAAAGGCGGCTTATCTCAATCCCGCCTGGTACGGCGCTATTACGCCGCAGGATGCATGGACCTGGGCATTTCTCGATCTCATCGGCCAGGTGAAATTCCTCACGCTTTTTGCGCTGCTGTTTGGTGCGGGCCTGCAAATGTTGCTGCCCCGTGGCAGACGCTGGATCCAGTCGCGGTTAACGCTGTTAGTCTTATTGGGCTTTATTCACGGTTTATTGTTCTGGGACGGCGATATTCTGCTGGCTTACGGGCTGGTGGGCTTAATCTGCTGGCGGCTGGTGCGCGATGCGCCATCGGTAAAAAGCCTGTTTAATACCGGCGTCATGCTTTATCTGGTGGGGCTTGGCGTTTTGCTGTTATTGGGGCTGATTTCCGACAGCCAGACCAGCCGCGCCTGGACGCCGGATGCATCGGCTATTTTGTATGAAAAATACTGGAAGCTTCACGGCGGCGTTGATGCGATCAGTAATCGTGCCGATGGTGTTGGCAACAGTTTACTGGCACTGGGCGCACAGTATGGCTGGCAACTGGCTGGGATGATGCTCATTGGTGCGGCGCTGATGCGCAGCGGCTGGCTGAAAGGGCAGTTCAGCTTACGTCACTATCGTCGTACTGGTTTTGTGCTGGTGGCGATTGGGGTGACCATTAACCTTCCTGCCATCGCCCTGCAATGGCAGCTGGACTGGGCGTATCGCTGGTGTGCCTTCTTACTTCAAATGCCGCGGGAACTGAGTGCGCCGTTTCAGGCGATTGGCTATGCGTCGCTGTAAATCCTGCGTCGGACGGATGGCGCTGACCAACTATCTATTGCAAACGCTGATTTGTACCACGCTTTTTTACCACCTCGGTTTGTTTATGCATTTTGACCGCCTGGAGCTGCTGGCGTTTGTTATTCCGGTATGGCTGGCGAATATCCTCTTCTCTGTTATCTGGCTGCGTTACTTCCGCCAGGGGCCGGTGGAATGGCTCTGGCGTCAGTTAACTTTGCGTGCTGCCGGACCGGCAATATCTAAAACATCAAGATAACGATCTGGATCACATTCGTTAACAAAACGGCTGTAACCGTTTCCATTGCTGTGACTCGATTCACGAAGTCCTGTATTCAGTGCTGACAAAATAGCCGCCAGCAAGCAGTCATTTACTGCAATCTCATAACAGGTAGTGAATATGATCACCATTCGTGATGTAGCGCGTCAGGCTGGCGTCTCTGTGGCAACGGTTTCCCGGGTGCTCAATAACAGCACGCTGGTCAGTGCCGACACGCGTGAAGCAGTAATGAAAGCCGTGAGTGAGCTGGATTATCGGCCAAACGCCAATGCCCAGGCGCTGGCAACTCAGGTTAGCGACACCATTGGCGTGGTGGTGATGGACGTTTCTGATGCGTTTTTCGGCGCGCTGGTAAAAGCGGTGGATCTGGTCGCCCAGCAGCATCAGAAATACGTGCTAATCGGCAATAGCTATCATGAAGCGGAAAAAGAGCGTCACGCCATTGAGGTGTTAATTCGCCAGCGTTGTAATGCGTTGATTGTTCACTCAAAAGCATTGAGTGACGATGAACTGGCGCAATTTATGGATAACATTCCCGGTATGGTGTTAATCAACCGCGTTGTGCCGGGGTACGCCCATCGTTGCGTTTGCCTGGATAATCTCAGCGGTGCCCGAATGGCGACGCGCATGTTGCTGAATAACGGTCATCAACGTATTGGTTATCTTTCTTCCAGCCACGGCATTGAAGATGACGCCATGCGTAAAGCAGGCTGGATGAGTGCGTTGAAAGAGCAGGATATTATTCCGCCGGAAAGCTGGATTGGCACTGGTACGCCGGACATGCCGGGCGGTGAGGCGGCGATGGTTGAACTGCTGGGGCGCAATCTACAACTTACCGCTGTATTTGCTTATAACGACAATATGGCCGCTGGCGCACTGACAGCATTAAAGATAATGGCATTGCGATTCCGTTACATCTCTCAATCATCGGTTTCGATGATATTCCCATCGCCCGTTACACCGACCCGCAATTAACGACCGTGCGTTATCCCATTGCTTCAATGGCGAAATTAGCCACCGAACTGGCCTTGCAGGGGGCAGCAGGCAATATTGATCCTCGTGCCAGCCACTGTTTTATGCCGACGTTAGTGCGTCGCCATTCTGTCGCAACACGCCAGAATGCGGCGACGATCACTAACTCAACAAATCAGGCGATGTAACCGCTTTCAATCTGTGAGTGATTTCACAGTATCTTAACAATGTGATAGCTATGATTGCACCGTTTTAACGTTGTAACCCGTATGTAACAGTGAATAATCACTTTCACCGAGGTAATAGCGTCATAACAACAATTAAAGCCGTTTTCTGGAGCGTTACCGGGCATGGAAGAACGAATTTTAAAAAGTGAGCTTCGGCGTTCAGTAACACTTCATTAACTCTACTGCCCCGCCGAGCATTTATCTCAAGCACTACCCTGCATAAGAAAAACCGGAGATACCATGAATAAGAAGGTGTTAACCCTGTCTGCTGTGATGGCCAGCATGTTATTCGGTGCCGCTGCACACGCTGCTGATACTCGCATTGGTGTAACAATCTATAAGTACGACGATAACTTTATGTCTGTAGTGCGCAAGGCTATTGAGCAAGATGCGAAAGCCGCGCCAGATGTTCAGCTGCTGATGAATGATTCTCAGAATGACCAGTCCAAGCAGAACGATCAGATCGACGTATTGCTGGCGAAAGGGGTGAAGGCACTGGCAATCAACCTGGTTGACCCGGCAGCTGCGGGTACGGTGATTGAGAAAGCGCGTGGGCAAAACGTGCCGGTGGTTTTCTTCAACAAAGAACCGTCTCGTAAGGCGCTGGATAGCTACGACAAAGCCTACTACGTTGGCACTGATTCCAAAGAGTCCGGCATTATTCAGGGCGATTTGATTGCTAAACACTGGGCGGCGAATCAGGGTTGGGATCTGAACAAAGACGGTCAGATTCAATTCGTATTGCTGAAAGGTGAACCGGGCCATCCGGATGCAGAAGCACGTACCACTTACGTGATTAAAGAGCTGAACGACAAAGGCATTAAAACTGAACAGTTACAGTTAGATACCGCTATGTGGGATACCGCTCAGGCGAAAGATAAGATGGACGCCTGGCTGTCTGGCCCGAACGCCAACAAAATCGAAGTGGTTATCGCCAACAACGATGCGATGGCAATGGGCGCGGTAGAAGCACTGAAAGCACACAACAAGTCCAGCATTCCGGTGTTTGGCGTCGATGCGCTGCCAGAAGCGCTGGCGCTGGTGAAATCCGGTGCACTGGCGGGCACAGTACTGAACGATGCTAACAACCAGGCGAAAGCGACCTTTGATCTGGCGAAAAACCTGGCCGATGGCAAAGGTGCGGCTGATGGCACCAACTGGAAAATCGACAACAAAGTGGTCCGCGTACCTTATGTTGGCGTAGATAAAGACAACCTGGCTGAATTCAGCAAGAAATAAGACTGATTGGGCGCAGTCGTTTACTGCGCCCTTATTGTATGGCCAACAAGGTAAAATTATATGGTCAGCTCAACGACTCCGTCTTCCGGGGAATACTTGTTGGAAATGAGCGGTATCAACAAGTCCTTTCCTGGTGTTAAGGCACTTGATAACGTTAATTTAAAAGTCCGGCCACATTCTATCCATGCATTAATGGGGGAAAACGGTGCAGGAAAATCGACATTATTAAAATGCCTGTTTGGTATTTATCAAAAAGACTCCGGCACCATTTTATTCCAGGGTAAAGAGATCGATTTCCATTCTGCCAAAGAAGCACTGGAAAATGGTATTTCGATGGTACACCAGGAGTTAAACCTGGTATTACAACGTTCGGTGATGGATAACATGTGGCTGGGGCGATATCCCACCAAAGGCATGTTTGTCGATCAGGACAAAATGTACCGCGAAACCAAAGCGATTTTTGATGAACTGGATATTGATATCGATCCGCGTGCGCGCGTCGGCACATTATCCGTTTCGCAAATGCAGATGATCGAAATCGCCAAAGCGTTTTCCTATAACGCGAAAATTGTGATTATGGATGAACCGACTTCTTCGTTAACCGAAAAAGAGGTCAATCATCTGTTCACTATTATTCGTAAATTAAAAGAGCGCGGCTGCGGTATTGTTTATATCTCGCATAAAATGGAAGAAATCTTCCAGTTATGTGATGAAGTTACCGTATTGCGCGACGGTCAGTGGATCGCCACCGAACCGCTGGCAGGACTGACGATGGACAAGATCATCGCCATGATGGTTGGGCGTTCTCTTAATCAGCGTTTTCCTGACAAAGAAAACAAGCCGGGCGAAGTCATCCTCGAGGTGCGTAACCTAACGTCACTGCGCCAGCCGTCGATTCGCGATGTCTCGTTTGATCTGCATAAAGGGGAGATCCTCGGTATTGCCGGGCTGGTGGGGGCGAAACGTACCGATATTGTTGAGACGTTATTTGGTATTCGCGAGAAATCGGCTGGCACCATTACGTTGCACGGCAAACAGATCAATAACCATAATGCCAACGAAGCCATAAACCACGGATTTGCACTGGTAACTGAGGAGCGCCGCTCAACGGGAATTTATGCCTATCTGGATATTGGTTTTAACTCGTTAATTTCCAATATTCGCAACTACAAAAATAAAGTTGGTTTACTGGATAACTCGCGGATGAAAAGCGATACCCAGTGGGTGATTGATTCGATGCGGGTAAAAACGCCGGGTCATCGGACGCAAATTGGTTCGCTCTCCGGTGGTAATCAGCAAAAGGTGATTATTGGTCGCTGGCTACTAACGCAACCAGAAATATTAATGCTCGATGAACCGACGCGCGGTATTGATGTCGGGGCGAAGTTTGAAATTTATCAGTTAATTGCCGAACTGGCGAAGAAAGGCAAGGGGATTATTATTATCTCCTCTGAAATGCCTGAGTTGTTAGGGATAACAGACCGTATTCTGGTCATGAGCAATGGTCTCGTTTCCGGAATTGTCGATACAAAAACAACAACGCAAAACGAAATTCTGCGTCTTGCGTCTTTGCACCTTTAAGATTAGGGGCTTCCCATGAGTGCGTTAAATAAGAAAAGTTTTCTTACTTACCTGAAAGAGGGCGGTATTTACGTCGTTCTTTTAGTTTTGCTGGCGATTATTATTTTCCAGGACCCAACATTTTTAAGTCTGTTGAACTTAAGTAATATTCTCACCCAGTCATCGGTGCGTATTATTATCGCGCTCGGTGTGGCAGGGTTAATTGTCACCCAGGGGACCGATCTTTCTGCTGGTCGTCAGGTAGGGCTGGCGGCAGTGGTGGCTGCGACATTATTGCAGTCCATGGATAACGCCAACAAAGTGTTCCCGGAAATGGCGACGATGCCGATTGCGCTGGTTATTCTGATTGTCTGTGCCATTGGTGCGGTGATCGGTTTGATCAACGGTCTGATTATCGCTTATCTCAACGTGACGCCGTTCATTACCACGCTCGGCACGATGATCATCGTCTATGGCATCAACTCGCTCTATTACGACTTTGTCGGGGCGTCGCCAATTTCTGGTTTTGACAGTGGCTTCTCTACCTTTGCTCAGGGCTTTGTCGCGCTGGGGAGTTTCCGTCTCTCTTACATCACCTTCTACGCGTTGATTGCGGTGGCGTTCGTCTGGGTGTTGTGGAACAAAACCCGCTTCGGTAAGAACATTTTTGCCATTGGCGGTAACCCGGAAGCGGCAAAAGTATCTGGTGTCAACGTCGGCCTGAACCTGCTGATGATCTACGCGTTGTCTGGCGTGTTCTATGCCTTTGGCGGGATGTTAGAAGCCGGACGTATCGGCTCTGCCACCAACAACCTCGGCTTTATGTATGAGCTGGATGCTATCGCGGCGTGCGTGGTAGGCGGTGTATCGTTCAGCGGCGGTGTGGGGACGGTGATTGGCGTGGTGACCGGGGTAATTATTTTTACCGTCATCAACTATGGCCTGACGTATATCGGCGTAAACCCATACTGGCAGTACATCATCAAAGGGGCGATTATTATCTTCGCCGTAGCGCTGGATTCACTGAAATACGCGCGTAAGAAGTGATGTGATTGTGGATATTGCCGGATGCGCTGCATCCGGCAATCGGTGCCAAATGCCGGATGCGTCTCTGGTTTTACAACGTTACCGGGTGTTCTTTCTCGCCTTTCTTAAACTTCACTTCCCCGAGCTCAATACAACCCACCGGGCAGACGTGACCACAAAGCAGACAACCCACACATTTCTCGGTATTACAATGCGGTGTGCGGGTTTTCTCGCTCCATTCCATCGCCTGGTGACCGCCGTCGTAACAGGAAATATAACAGCGTCCACAGCCAACACATTTATCAAGATTGATACGGGGATAGACAATATAACTGCGGTCTAAATCTTCCGCCGGGACAATATTGTTATTCGCCAGACCTACCATCTCCTGCAGCGAATCAAATCCCTGATCGGCGAGATAATGCGACAACCCGCTTGCCATATCTTCCACTATCCGATACCCGTACTGCATGATGCCGGTGGTCACCTGTAACGTTGCTGCGCCGAGCAATAAAACTCAGCCGCATCCTCGGTTTCAATGCCGCCGATACCGCTGATTGGGAAATCGCGCAGTTCTGGATGGGTGCGCATCTGCTGAATGAAGCGCAGGGCGATCGGTTTTACCGCTTTACCGGAATATCCGGAAATACTCGATTTTCCGTTAACGATCGGCATACCGATTTTCTGATTAAGATCGATATTGGTGATGGATTTAACGGTGTTAATCGCCGCAATGCCATCTGCGCCGCCGCGCTTCGCCGCCAGCGCCACTTCGCACATATCACCGATATTCGGCGTCATCTTCGCCAGCATTGGCAGCGTGGAACCCCGTTTCACTGCCCGACAATATTTTTCTACCAGCTCCGGGCTTTGCCCGACATCGCTACCCATCGCATGAGAAGTCATTTGCGGACAGGAGAAGTTACACTCGATCATATCCGCGCCAGCTTCTTGCACCAGGCGCGCCAGCTCCTCCCATTGCTGCTCATTTTCCCCCATGATCGAAGCGATCAATACTTTGTCCGGGTAATCTTCCTTCAGCTGACGCAGGGCGGCCAGATTCTCTTCCAACGGATGTTCAGCAATCTGCTCCATATTTTTGAAGCCGATAAAACCGGTATCTTCTTTCACCAGATGATCAAAACGCGGCGAGACTTCGTTGGCGATAAAAAAGCCGATCGTTTTAAACACCACGCCGCCCCAACCTGTGTCGTAGGCTTTGGCACACATCTCATAGCAGTTGCCTACAGGCGAAGAAGAGAGGCAGAACGGGTTGGGAAACTTCACGCCGCAAAAAGTAATCGAAAGATCTTTCGTTAACATGAGCAAGCTCCCTCTAAATAGTGATGAATCGCCTCGGCGGCTTCTTTCCCGGTTTTCACGGCATAGACCACGGTTTTGTCACCCTCAACAATATCGCCAGCAGCAAAGACTTGCGGATCGCGGGTCTGATAATTTTGTGTTTTGATGGTGTTACGCTGCGGCTCTAACTCCGCAAAGGCATCCAGTCTGGCATGCTGACCGACGGCGAGAATAATTTTATCTGCCGCCATCGTCAGTTCGCCCGGTAACCGTACATGCTTAAACGTGACTTTATTGCCTTCCACGGCTACTGGCGTGAATCCATCGATGATCGAAACGCCCAGCTCCCGGGCGCTGGCAAACTCTTTTTCGCTTGCCGGAAACTCATCTAACTCTTCACGCGCTACGCAGGTTACCGCCTGACAGCCGAGAACTTTCAGCGTGCTGGCTACGTCCATCGCAACATCACCGCCGCCGATAATTAATGCGCTTTGTGGAATGCTGATATCGCCTTGCGCCTGTCGTGCACGTTGCAGGAAGTCGACGGCAATCTCAACGTCACTATGCTCAAACAGCGGTAGCCCGGAACCGCTTGATAACCCCACGGTGACCAGTACCGCGCGGTTTTCTGCTTTCAGCTGCTCAAGGGTGAGTGTGTTACCGACTTCGTTGTTGCACTTAATGGTCACGCCCATTTTTTCAATACGGGCGATCTCTGCATCCAGCACTGATTGCGGTAACCGGAATTGCGGAATACCGTTACGCAACCAGCCACCGGGGTGCGCTTCTTTCTCATAAATCGTGACGTCATAACCCTGGTTTGTCAGTGTTACACTGGCCTGCAATCCGGCAGGACCTGCGCCAATAATCGCGACTTTGCCGAGCGTTTTAGTACCGGGCTGATAAATTTCCATCCCAGTTTGTTGTTCAAAATCAGTAACAAAACGCTGTAAGCGACCGATATCAATGGGAGTATCAACACCGGCACGGGTACAACCGCTTTGACATAATTTCTCCGTCGGGCACACTCTGGCACAAACGGCACCGAGGGCATTATTTTCGCGAATTGTCTCGGCAGCGCCTTTAAAATTACGAAAGTAGATTGAGCGAATAAATTTCCCCGGATCGGTCTGTGCCGGGCAAGCCTGACTACAGGGAGCGTCATGACATAATAAACAGCGAGAGGCTTCTTTAATCGCCAGTAAAGGCGTAAAAGCCGGAGTGAGTTCATCCAGATAATTTTGTTGCGGCATGTGATCTTCCTTAATGCTATGTAATTAAGGCGAACGCTAAATATACTCGTCACTTCAAGTTGCATGTTGCGTCTGCGTTTCGCTCACCCCAGTCACTTACTTATGTAAGCTCGGGACTCACTCACTTGTCGCCTTCCTGCAACTCGAATTATTTAGAGTATAAATATTGCGTGCTGATATTAAGGCTATGCGCGTGGGGAAATTTATACTGTGAAAGGATTCACAAATAGCTGCGGTTCAGAATGTTATATCCGCAGCTTATTGAGTGAAGTAATAATTATTCTCAATAATTAACAGAAAAGAGAAAATATTAACGATAGAAAATAAGATAAACAATCATGCCGATAGATAAAATTCCGAAGCCGATATATGCCACCATATAAGCGAAAAAGAGTCCGGGATTTTTTGCTCGCCAGACATACACCGGTTCCGGTGCATTTTTAACCCGTTTATCAATCGCGCCTGCGCGCCAGCCTTTCCATGCTTCGCGGAAACAAAATATCGGAATAAGGAAAAAAACGGCAACGACAAAAAACTGCTGTACATCCATAACTACTTTCCTTGTTTCTTTTGTAATTCAAGTAACTGTTCGGGTGTGACGGCGGGATACCCCTGCGCATCTTCCGGCACCTGGTGCATAGCCGGAATAGGGACCAGCGGCCCTAAAAAACGCGGTTCACGTTTAAAAATATAAAGGTCAGCCAGCGCACCGAAACGGGCGGCAAATTCGCGAATACGTACTGACAGCATATCTTTCGGTGACGGTACGGCATAACACTGAGCCTGAATCCCCATATGCAGCGCAATAAATAATGCCCGCTCACAGTGGAAACGTTGGGTGATAATAATGAAATCATTAGTATCGAAAACTTTGCGTGTACGCACGATGGAATCCAGCGTACGAAAGCCTGCGTAATCGAGAACAATATCTGATGGGTCGACACCAGCAGCGATTAAATCTTTGCGCATGGTCATCGGCTCATTATAACTTTGCAATGCGTTATCGCCGCTCAGTAATAGATAATTTACCTTACCGCTGTTATAGGCATTAATCGCTCCTTGAATGCGGTAGCGATAATACTGATTAATTACGCCAGTACGATAATATTTTGCTGTTCCGAGCACCACACCGACCTGGCGGTAGGGGAGATCCTGCAATTCGTCGTAGATATAAGGCGCGGTTTTCCAGCTCATCCAGCGATCGAGGCCGAGCACAGTCAACAGCAGCAAGCCGATCAGGACTAACAGGCTGAGGAACACGCGCTTTAACATGCAGGAGACTCGATCTAAGGAAAATTTCCATCAGGCTACTTTACCCGCTGGTTTTGCGCAAGAAACGGCAAACTGTTTGCCGGGAATTTCGACACCAGGAGAGGGCTGGCAAGCCGGACAAGGCGTTCACGCCGCATCCGGCACCAGGCTTAAGCGAGAAGCACTCGGTCGATACTGTGACAGCCGAGAGCTTTCAGCGTTGCGGAGGTGGCATCCCACTGAATCAACGGCGCATCGGCTTTTTCTGCCAGAACCGCGCGCTGGATATCCGGGTAATCATAACCCTTGAGATTCAATAGAATTAACGCTCCCTGCAACGGTGGCAGAGTCGGGTTGAATGCGGCGTTTTCAGCGTAGCTGCCGCTGAAAATACGACCGTCTTTACATTCCAGCGCGACACCGCTTGGCGACTTACTGTAAGGCATGTGCGAACGGTTTGCCGCTGCAATCGCCGCCTGAGAAAGCGCATCACCAGTCAGCGCATAGCCGTGATCCTGCTCGTCCATCAGCAGCGTTTTAATCTCCAGATCTTTCGGCCCAAAGGCATCCGGCAGATAGTCACGCAGCGCGTGTGCCTCGCGGCCCGGCAAATGAATACGCAGATCCAGACCGCTGTTCAGTTCATTCATAAACTGACGGCAGTGACCACAAGGCGTGTAGTTAACGGTGATGGCTGCAAGCGCTTTTTCACCACTCAACCAGGCGTGGCTGATCGCGCTTTGTTCGGCATGAACGGTTTGCTGCATTGTCGCACCAATAAATTCCATATTGGCACCGAAATACCAGGTTCCGCTCACACCGCGCGCAATTGCGCCAACATTAAAATTCGACAATGGCGTACGCGCACAGGCCGCCGCCAGCGGAAGTAGTGCGAATGCCAGCGCGTCTTCGTCCAGTCCCGTTGCGCTCTTCAGCGATGAGACTTGCTCCCCGGTCAACAAAGCGGGGAAGTACTTGTCTGCCAGAATTGGTTCCAGTGCAGATTGCAAGTTATCCGCAAGTTGGGCAAAAGCGGTTTGAAAACGTGGATGCATGGCGTTGCCTCATAATCATGTAATGGGATAACAGTTTACGAACCCGTTATGGCTTTATATGTGATCTGAATCTCATTAATTATGCAACGCGTGAAACTTACATCAAAAATGCGCGACGCATCGCAAATTTTAGCCCATTACTGCCAGAATAATCGGGAAAAGGAACGGTGCGATCAGCGAAGTAATTATCCCGCATAACACCAGCGCTAGCGAACTAAATGCACCTTCCTGATAATCCAGCTCGGCGCAGCGCGCCGTACCGAGGGCGTGCGAGGCTGTCCCCATTGCCAGACCGCGCGCAGCTTTGGTACGAATACGCATCGCATTAAGCAATGTATGGCCAAATACCGCGCCGAGGATGCCGACGAAAATCACGCAAACTGCGCTGATTGCCGGAATACCGCCAATACTGCCGCCAACCGCCATTGCAATAGGCGTGGTGACTGATTTCGGCAGGATTGACGCGGCGATTTCCGGTGAAGCGCCCATCAACAATGCCACGGAAGTCCCCGTCACCATCGCAACCACGCTGCCGATAAAACAGATGGTGATGATCGATTTCCAGCGCGCGCGGATCTGGTGTAGCTGCTCATATAAAGGATAGGCCAGCGCGACGACCGCCGGTTGCAGCAGATCGTTTAGCACTTCGCTACCTTTAAAGTAGCTGTCGTAAGAGATGCCGGTCAGCATTAAAAAAGGAATGATCACCACCATTGCTACCAGCAACGGGTTAAGCAGGGAAACTTATACCGTGCCGCCAGTTTGCGGGCGGCAAAAAAGACAATCAACGTCAGCGGTAATGACCACCAGATATTCGCCATCATTCTTCTGATCCTTTCTGACCTACGACTTTACGTTCACCGTGTACCAGTTGCGAACTCCAGCTCACCACCAGAAAAACCACCAGCGTACTGATTGCACAGGAAACCACTACCGGGCCAAACTGTGCGCGGAGCAAATCAAAATATTGCATGACGCCTACGCCAATCGGCACAAACAATAGCGCCATATAGCGAATCAGTACGTAGCACCCCGGATTGACCCATTTCGCCGGAAGAATTTGCAAGGCCAGCAGGACAAACAGGATCAGCATCCCGATGATGCTGCCCGGAATGGTTACCGGTAGCAGGGAAGCAATGAAAATGCCTGCATACAGGCAGGCATAAATCAGGACGAAAGCGCGTAAATATTGCCAGATAATGTTCAGTGTCTTACTCATAATCAACACCCCAGATGAGATGGATTCATCATACAATTAATTCGTAAAACGTGCTACCGATCACATTAAGAAATCAGCGCTTATTTTTTCGCTCCCCGGTATTACGCAATGAGCAGCGAACTCAGGCATACATCAAGCATAGAGAGGGATTGCAGTTTGCAGCAATCCCTCTTTGCAGACCTTTAATCCGTTGACCATAGGCGCTAACATAGCGCCTCATTTTTTTGCGGGTGATGATATGCGTGTGTTACTGGCACCGATGGAGGGAGTGCTTGACTCTCTGGTGCGTGAATTGCTGACCGAAGTTAACGACTACGATCTGTGCATCACCGAGTTTGTCCGCGTGGTGGATCAACTGCTGCCGGTAAAAGTCTTTCATCGCATTTGCCCTGAGCTACAAAACGCCAGCCGGACACCATCTGGTACGCTGGTGCGCGTGCAGTTGTTAGGTCAGTTCCCACAATGGCTGGCAGAGAACGCCGCCCGTGCGGTGGAGTTAGGTTCCTGGGGCGTGGATCTCAATTGCGGCTGCCCGTCGAAAACGGTCAACGGTAGCGGTGGTGGGGCGACGTTACTCAAAGATCCTGAACTCATCTACCAGGGTGCAAAAGCGATGCGTGAAGCTGTACCGGCGCATTTGCCCGTCAGCGTGAAAGTGCGTCTGGGCTGGGACAGCGGTGAGAAGAAATTTGAAATCGCCGATGCGGTTCAACAGGCTGGTGCTACGGAGCTGGTGGTGCATGGACGGACAAAAGAGCAGGGTTACCGCGCGGAGCATATTGACTGGCAGGCGATTGGCGAGATTCGCCAGCGGCTGAATATTCCGGTGATTGCCAACGGTGAAATCTGGGACTGGCAGAGTGCGCAACAATGTATGGCGATCAGCGGCTGCGACGCAGTGATGATTGGTCGCGGGGCGCTCAATATTCCCAACCTGAGCCGGGTGGTAAAATATAACGAACCGCGAATGCCGTGGCCGGAGGTGGTTGCTGCTGCAAAAATATACCCGTCTGGAAAAGCAGGGCGATACCGGGTTATATCACGTTGCGCGGATTAAACAGTGGTTGAGTTATTTGCGTAAAGAATACGATGAAGCAACGGAATTATTTCAGCATGTTCGGGTGTTGAATAATTCCCCTGATATTGCAAAGGGCTATTCAGGCAATTGATATCGAAACTCTAAAACCATAGTGATGTTTTTGACAATGTGTTAGCTCTTTATCAATAGGCCGCACGGTTGTTTGGTGGCGTCAAAATTGCCGAGGCGTTCCCTGAAGGCCGGGGCAGCCCACATGGATGTGGGCTGAGGGCGCGTTTACAGGGATGTTACCTCGCGCCCGACCCGGTAGCCGTAAGGGATAAGCCGAGGGCACAGCGGCGATTTTGTTCGCCAGAGCCCGGGGGTGCAGGGCGGCGGCGATTGGCCGCCCCCTGCGCGCTCCTTGCGCCAGTGATTATATGAAGCAATGCACATGACAGGAGCGCAACAGGATGAGAGACTGAAATATTCTCGTTATTTTCGGACCTGATGACATTAATTAATTTTAAAATATCATCTTAAATACGCCAGTCACCACCAGTAGCCCAATCAGGAAAATAATCAATACAGCCCAGAGTATAATTTTCATTGGCGTTCCTTTATTTGTGAGTGCTGAAAAGTATAGGAAAAAACGAAGCCCTTTGCCGTTATCCATAAACGATTAAGATAAATCGGAAGATATCATTCACTTAGTGTATATTTTTCTGGATATGTCGTTTTATTGCTACTGATGTATTGCCACGCGAAACTAAAAAATATATCGCAACACACGGTAATCTCCGCGCACCTTTTCTTACCTGATTATTCCCCCATGAATCGTGATTCCTTTTATCCCGCCATCGCCTGTTTTCCGCTGTTACTGATGCTGGCCGGGTGTGCGCCTATGCATGAAACCCGCCAGGCGTTAAGCCAGCAAACGCCCGCTGCACAAGTTGACACCGCATTACCCACGGCGCTGAAAAATGGTTGGCCAGACAGCCAATGGTGGCTGGAGTATCACGATAATCAACTCACTTCCTTAATTAACAATGCACTACAGAACGCACCGGATATGCAGGTGGCTGAACAGCGCATTCAGCTAGCTGAAGCCCAGGCGAAGGCAATTGCTACTCAGGATGGTCCGCAGATCGACTTTTCTGCGGATATGGAGCGGCAAAAAATGTCGGCAGAAGGCTTAATGGGGCCGTTTGCTCTGAACGATCCGGCCGCAGGTACGACCGGTCCGTGGTACACCAACGGAACTTTTGGCTTAACGGCGGGCTGGCATCTCGATATCTGGGGAAAGAATCGGGCGGAGGTTACTGCCCGCCTGGGTACGGTTAAAGCACGGGCGGCGGAACGCGAGCAAACCCGCCAATTGCTGGCTGGCAGCGTAGCCCGCCTGTACTGGGAGTGGCAAACCCAGGCGGCGTTAAACACGGTCTTGCAGCAAATAGAAAAAGAGCAGAACACCATTATCGCGACCGATCGCCAGCTATATCAGAACGGGATTACTTCTTCAGTTGAAGGTGTGGAAACCGATATTAATGCCAGCAAAACCCGGCAGCAGCTCAACGATGTCGCGGGGAAAATGAAAATTATTGAGGCACGGTTAAGCGCACTTACAAATAACCAGACAAAGTCATTGAAGCTTAAACCGGTCGCGTTGCCGAAAGTGGCAAGCCAGCTTCCTGATGAACTGGGGTACTCCTTACTGGCCCGGCGGGCAGATTTGCAGGCGGCGCACTGGTACGTTGAGTCATCGCTAAGCACCATTGATGCGGCAAAAGCGGCATTTTATCCTGACATCAACCTGATGGCCTTCCTGCAACAGGATGCGTTGCACTTAAGCGATCTGTTCCGTCATTCCGCGCAGCAAATGGGCGTTACGGCAGGCCTGACGCTACCCATTTTCGATAGTGGTCGTCTTAACGCCAATCTCGATATCGCAAAAGCCGAAAGCAACTTGTCTATCGCCAGCTACAACAAAGCGGTGGTTGAAGCGGTGAATGACGTGGCGCGGGCAGCCAGTCAGGTTCAGACACTTGCGGAGAAAAACCAGCATCAGGCGCAAATTGAGCGCGATGCCTTGCGTGTGGTAGGTCTTGCGCAGGCGCGCTTTAACGCGGGCATCATTGCTGGTTCCCGCGTCAGCGAAGCCAGAATCCCCGCGCTGCGTGAGCGGGCCAATGGCCTGTTATTGCAAGGGCAGTGGCTGGATGCTTCCATTCAACTCACTGGTGCGTTGGGCGGGGGTTACAAACGCTGATGATATGCGCCTTCTATACTTAACGTTTATTCAGCGTTAAGTGGAGAACTCGATGGCACAGGTTGCGATTATTACCGCCTCCGATTCGGGGATCGGCAAAGAGTGCGCGTTATTACTGGCGCAGCAGGGGTTTGATATTGGCATTACCTGGCACTCAGATGAAGAAGGGGCAAAAGATACCGCGCGTGAGGTAGTTAGCCACGGCGTACGTGCGGAGATCGTGCAGCTGGATCTCGGTAAACTGCCAGAAGGTGCGCAGGCGCTGGAGAAACTCATTCAACGGCTGGGGCGTATTGATGTGCTGGTGAATAATGCGGGCGCAATGACCAAAGCGCCGTTTCTTGATATGGCTTTCGATGAGTGGCGCAAGATTTTTACCGTTGATGTCGATGGTGCATTTTTATGCTCACAAATTGCGGCCCGCCAGATGGTGAAACAAGGGCAGGGCGGTCGCATCATCAACATTACGTCGGTACATGAACATACGCCGCTGCCGGATGCCAGCGCTTACACAGCCGCTAAACATGCGCTCGGCGGGTTAACCAAAACGATGGCGCTGGAGCTGGTCAGGCATAAGATTTTGGTGAACGCAGTCGCGCCTGGGGCGATCGCCACGCCAATGAATGGCATGGATGACAGCGACGTGAAGCCCGACGCGGAGCCTTCGATTCCTCTGCGGCGTTTTGGCGCAACGCATGAGATTGCCAGCCTGGTAGCGTGGCTGTGCTCAGAGGGCGCAAATTACACCACCGGGCAGTCGTTGATAGTGGATGGCGGCTTTATGTTGGCGAATCCGCAGTTCAACCCAGAATAGCGCAGTGAGGTGCGTGGTTATTTCAATGGGTAAAATTTTGGTAGGCATGATAAGACGCACAAGCGTCGCATCAGGCATGGTGCACCGGATGTCGGATGCGGCGCGAACGCCTTACCCAGGGCAATGGTTTTACGCCTGATGATCCGGCTTTTTCTTCCCGCGCCGTTTCAGCCACCAGCGCACGCCCACCACCAGAACCACGACCAGAATCAACCAGACCCAGTGCTTCAAATGCTGGTCGAGATTGTGCAACCACGGCGCAATCACCTGACCACCAGCGTAACCAATAGTGGTAAAAATCAACGCCCAGGCAAATGCGCCGAGAATATTCAGCGGCAGAAAGATTTTCGGCGGCAGCTGGCTGGCACCAATCAGCGTCGGGCCAATCACCCGAAAGCCATACATAAAGCGCGTACCAATGACAAACAGATACGGATGGCGTTGGATAAGTTTCTGCGCCCGCTCAATTTTATCCTGATGTTTCGAGAAACGGCGTAACAGCTTGCCGCCAAACCGCCGCCCGCACAGATAGAGCACCTGGTCGCCAATCATGCCGCCAAGCGCCACAGAAAGTACCACCAGCGGGAACTTTAATAGCCCCTGATGCGCCGCAACGCCTCCCAGCAAAGTCACGGTTTCACCTTCCGCCAGGCTACCGATCACCAGCGCGGCATAACCATATTGTGAGATAAGTGTATTGAGATCCATAGGCCAGTCTGTCTCCCTTTGGTTGCCAGTAAGCATACACCCTGTGAATCATTCACGCTGAAAAAGGACGTTCATCAGACAGTGAAAATTACATGGGCGAACAAAAAATAATCACAAGCTGACTTATACTTGAACTGTCAGGTTCATGAACTCACAACAAGGGGGCGGTATGAGCCATGTCTGGGGACTGTTTTCCCATCCCGATCGTGAAATGCAGGTGATTAATCGCGAAAACGAAACGATTTCTCACCATTACACCCACCACGTTTTGCTGATGGCGGCGATTCCGGTGATTTGCGCCTTCATTGGCACTACACAGATTGGCTGGAATTTTGGCGATGGCACTATCCTGAAGTTATCCTGGTTTACCGGACTGGCGCTGGCTGTCTTGTTTTACGGCGTTATGCTGGCTGGGGTCGCGGTGATGGGGCGGGTCATCTGGTGGATGGCGCGCAATTACCCGCAGCGTCCGTCACTTGCGCACTGCATGGTCTTCGCGGGCTACGTTGCAACTCCGCTGTTTTTAAGCGGTCTGGTGGCGCTTTATCCGCTGGTCTGGTTGTGTGCGCTGGTCGGCACGGTGGCGCTGTTTTACACCGGCTACCTGCTTTACCTTGGTATTCCGAGCTTCCTGAATATCAACAAAGAGGAAGGCCTTAGCTTCTCCAGTTCGACGCTGGCGATTGGCGTGCTGGTACTGGAAGTGCTGCTCGCCCTAACCGTTATACTATGGGGCTACGGGTATCGCCTGTTCTAGAAAGTTCTTTGACATTGCATTGCTGGCGTAAATGTCAGCAATGCAGCATTTCCTCACGATTCTCCTTTGACGATCGCACTTTTTGCTCGTTATGATGGCGTCGCTAGCCTCAGTAAATCCTTACTCCGGCGGTGCGCAACCCGTGCGCGTGAACCACTATCTGAATGCTCATCATGCCGAAATTTCGAGTTTCTTTATTTAGCCTGGCCCTGATGCTGGCTGTGCCTTTGGCACCGCAGGCCGTTGCGAAAACGGCAGCCGCTACCACCGCTTCACAACCGGAAATTGCCTCCGGTAGCGCGATGATTGTTGATCTGAATACCAACAAAGTGATCTATTCGAACCACCCGGATCTGGTGCGTCCGATTGCGTCTATCAGCAAATTAATGACCGCGATGGTTGTGCTGGATGCACGACTGCCGCTGGATGAAAAACTAAAAGTGGATATCAGCCAGACGCCGGAGATGAAAGGGGTCTATTCGCGCGTACGACTGAATAGCGAAATCAGCCGTAAAGATATGCTGTTGCTGGCGCTGATGTCTTCAGAAAACCGCGCGGCGGCAAGCCTTGCGCACCATTATCCCGGTGGTTACAAAGCCTTTATTAAGGCAATGAATGCGAAAGCGAAATCGCTCGGAATGAACAACACGCGCTTTGTTGAACCTACCGGATTGTCGGTGCATAACGTTTCAACTGCCCGTGACTTAACCAAACTGCTCATTGCCAGCAAACAGTATCCGTTGATCGGGCAGTTAAGTACTACCCGGGAAGATATGGCAACCTTCTCTAACCCGACGTATACGCTGCCGTTCCGCAATACTAATCATCTGGTGTATCGCGATAACTGGAATATTCAGTTAACCAAAACCGGCTTTACCAATGCGGCGGGCCATTGTCTGGTGATGCGTACGGTTATCAATAATAAACCGGTGGCGCTGGTAGTGATGGACGCGTTTGGCAAATATACCCATTTTGCCGATGCCAGCCGCCTGCGTACCTGGATTGAAACCGGTAAAGTGATGCCTGTGCCGGCAGCAGCGTTGAGCTATAAAAAACAAAAAGCCGCCCAAATGGCGGCGGCGGGGCAGACGGCACAGAACGATTAAGTGAATTCGGATGGCGATACTCTGCCATCCGTAATTTTTACTCCACTTCCTGCCAGTTTTTCCGTTTACTGGTTTTACCGATTCCCGGATTCATGCTGTTGGTCGGATCGTTCTCGCGATAGAACTTCTGCAACGTCTCCGGTGCTTTATACAAATGACCGACGTTATGCTCGGCAGGGTATTGCGCGCCGCGCTGCTGTAGCAGTTCCAGCATCTGTTCTTTTAACGCATGCACATCCACGCCTTTTTTCACTATGTAATCCTGATGGAAGACATAGCACATAAAATGGCCGTAATAGAGCTTGTGCACCAGCTGGCTGTCGATCTCCGGCGGTAAATGCTCATACCACTCGGTGTCGTTACGCCGCAGAGCGATATCCAACGCCAGAATGTCTTCGACTTCATCGGAATGCACCGCCTGATAACGAATTGCTGCGCCCGCAGCGGCGAAACGGTGTAAAAACGCTTTGCTGCCTTCCTCCGGCGTACAGACAAAGAAATCGCCTTCGGCCTGTTTGAAATAATCCACCAGCCACGATTTGGCTTCGCCCACGCCATCGCCCGCCATTTTTAACAGCAGATGATGCTCGTATTTATCGCGCCAGTTTTTCATGCGCGGCGGTAAATGGCTGGGGAACAGGTGACCGAATTTTTGCATCGCACGGTCAGTAAAATGCGGACGGAAGAATTTCACTTTCTCCAGCATCGCATCGGTGCGTCCCTTGAGATTAAAGAAGAAAGGCATCTTGTCGGTGCCTAACTTATCAATCATCAGGAAGGTGTCTTTGCCGTATTTTTCCGCAATATCGTAGATATCCCGGTGCATATATTCCCCGGCAACCGGCAGATTTTCGAAGTTAGCCAGAATATGACGGCGGATTTCGGTCAGCACTTCCGGCTGGTTGGTGCCGATATAAAACACCTGCTGATTTTTTTCCGCTTCGAAGGTATCAAGACGTACTGCAAAGACGGCCAGCTTCCCGGCGCAACCAGAAGATTCAAATAACCGATCCGGATCGGCGTTATAACGTGCGGGCGTGTCGGCTTCAATATCACGAACGCGGTGGACATAGTCATAATCGTGGGCGTGACGACCATCGTGACGCACATCGTCATCTTTGATGCGATCATCATCCAGCTTGCTAAGGATCTGCTCCGGCGTTTCGCCCAGATCAATCCCAGATGGTTCACCAGCGTCAGTTTGCCGTCTTCATTTATACGCGCGAATAACGACATTTCGGTATACGCCGGGCCACGTTGCACCAGCGAGCCGCCGGGTTGTTACAAATACCGCCGATAACCGATGCGCCTATACACGACGATCAATCACCGAGTGCGGTTCGCGTCCCAGCGGTTTGAGGGCTTTTCCAGCGAATAGAGCGTGGTGCCCGGATAGGCCAGCACCTGTTCGCCCTTGCCAAGAACGTGCAGCTTGTCGAGACGCAGGGTGCTGATGATCACGATATCGCGATCATAGTCGTTACCGTTTGGCGTCGATCCTTCGGTCAGGCCTGTATTGGCAGCCTGCATCAGAATAATTTTGTCGGCGGTGACACAGGCTTTCAGCACCCGCCACAATTCCAGTAGTGAGCCAGGGAAAACGACAGCCAGCGCGTCGCCCTGACCAGAACGGAAGCCCTTGCGATAGCGGGCCGTTTTTGCGGGATCGGTGAGCAGGTGTGAATGACCGACCAGACGGGCAAGTTCATTCAAAAAGGCTTTATTATCAGTTGTTGTCATGGAAGACATTTTCCACTCCTTGTGGTGGCGAAAAAATATCACAAACTAGAATAGCGCCTTGTATGACAATTCAGCGAGTGAATATTTTGAAAATTCAGACAATAAACTGAGCATTCTTTTTCTCTCTCCATCATGCTTATGGCAAACTACGGTTTTTGCACCATTTTCGCTGCCTCGTCGGGCAACAGAGGAAGAAAAATCCATATGAAATGGCTATGTTCAGTAGGAATCGCGGTGAGTCTGGCCCTGCAGCCAGCACTGGCGGATGATTTATTCGGCAACCATCCATTAACGCCCGAAGCGCGGGATGCGTTCGTCACCGAACTGCTTAAGAAAATGACAGTTGATGAGAAAATTGGTCAGCTGCGCTTAATCAGCGTCGGCCCGGATAACCCGAAAGAGGCGATCCGCGAGATGATCAAAGACGGTCAGGTTGGGGCGATTTTCAACACCGTAACCCGTCAGGATATCCGCGCCATGCAGGATCAGGTGATGGAATTAAGCCGCCTGAAAATTCCTCTTTTCTTTGCTTACGACGTGCTGCACGGTCAGCGCACGGTGTTCCCGATTAGCCTCGGTCTGGCCTCGTCTTTTAACCTCGATGCAGTGAAAACGGTCGGACGTGTCTCTGCTTATGAAGCGGCAGATGATGGCCTGAATATGACCTGGGCACCGATGGTCGATGTCTCGCGCGATCCGCGCTGGGGACGTGCTTCCGAAGGTTTTGGCGAAGATACGTATCTCACCTCAACAATGGGTAAAACCATGGTGGAAGCGATGCAGGGTAAAAGCCCGGCAGATCGCTACTCGGTGATGACCAGCGTCAAACACTTTGCCGCATACGGCGCGGTAGAAGGCGGTAAAGAGTACAACACCGTCGATATGAGTCCGCAGCGCCTGTTTAATGATTATATGCCGCCGTACAAAGCGGGGCTGGACGCAGGCAGCGGCGCGGTGATGGTGGCGCTGAACTCGCTGAACGGCACGCCAGCCACCTCCGATTCCTGGCTGCTGAAAGATGTTCTGCGCGACCAGTGGGGCTTTAAAGGCATCACCGTTTCCGATCACGGTGCAATCAAAGAGCTGATTAAACATGGCACGGCGGCAGACCCGGAAGATGCGGTGCGCGTGGCGCTGAAATCCGGAATCAACATGAGTATGAGCGACGAGTATTACTCGAAGTATCTGCCTGGGTTGATCAAATCCGGCAAAGTGACGATGGAAGAGCTGGACGATGCTGCCCGCCATGTACTGAACGTTAAATATGATATGGGATTGTTTAACGACCCATACAGCCATTTGGGGCCGAAAGAGTCTGACCCGGTGGATACCAATGCCGAAAGCCGCCTGCACCGTAAAGAAGCGCGTGAAGTGGCGCGCGAAAGCCTGGTGTTGCTGAAAAACCGTCTCGAAACGTTACCGCTGAAAAAATCGGCCACCATTGCGGTGGTTGGGCCACTGGCGGACAGTAAACGTGACGTGATGGGCAGCTGGTCCGCAGCCGGTGTTGCCGATCAATCCGTGACCGTACTGACCGGGATTAAAAATTCCGTCGGTGAAAACGGTAAAGTGCTGTATGCCAGCAAGGAACGTTACCAGTGACAAAGGCATTATCGATTTCCTGAATCAGTTATGAAGAAGCGGTCAAAGTCGATCCGCGTTCGCCGCAAGAGATGATTGATGAAGCGGTGCAGACGGCGAAACAATCTGATGTGGTGGTGGCTGTAGTCGGTGAAGCACAGGGGATGGCGCACGAAGCCTCCAGCCGGACCGATATCACTATTCCGCAAAGCCAACGTGACTTGATTGCGGCGCTGAAAGCCACCGGTAAACCGCTGGTGCTGGTGCTGATGAACGGGCGTCCGCTGGCGCTGGTGAAAGAAGATCAGCAGGCTGATGCGATTCTGGAAACCTGGTTTGCGGGGACTGAAGGCGGTAATGCAATTGCCGATGTATTGTTTGGCGATTACAACCCGTCCGGCAAGCTGCCAATGTCCTTCCCGCGTTCTGTCGGGCAGATCCCGGTGTACTACAGCCATCTGAATACCGGTCGCCCGTATAATGCCGACAAGCCGAACAAATACACTTCGCGTTATTTTGATGAAGCTAACGGGGCGTTGTATCCGTTCGGCTATGGGCTGAGCTACACCACTTTCACCGTCTCTGATGTGAAACTTCTGCGCCGACCATGAAGCGTGACGGCAAAGTGACTGCCAGCGTGCAGGTGACGAACACCGGTAAGCGCGGGGGCCACGGTAGTGCAGATGTACTTGCAGGATGTGACGGCTTCCATGAGTCGCCCTGTGAAACAGCTGAAAGGCTTTGAGAAAATCACCCTGAAACCGGGCGAAACTCAGACTGTCAGCTTCCCGATCGATATTGAGGCGCTGAAGTTCTGGAATCAACAGATGAAATATGACGCCGAGCCTGGCAAGTTCAATGTATTTATCGGCACTGATTCCGCACGCGTTAAGAAAGGCGAGTTTGAGTTGCTGTAATGCTTTAGTAAGGGCGCGACGTTTGCGCCCTTTGTAGGCCGGATAAGGCGCTCGCGCCGCATCCGGCAGGAAACGCCGGACCGAATATGCCTCTTAAGTATTTATCTGATTCTGCAACTGAATCCTTCCGCTCAAGCTAACCCCGCCATTATCAACTATGCTTTTCTCTTAATTCGCTGAAAACAACAGTAAAAGAATGAGGAAAGCATCATGCCACTCTTAAAGCTCTGGGCAGGTTCACTGGTTATGTTGGCAGCCGTGAGCCTGCCGCTACAGGCGGCTTCCCCCGTTAAAGTCGGTTCAAAAATCGATACCGAAGGTGCGCTACTCGGCAATATCATTTTGCAGGTGCTGGAAAGCCACGGCGTACCGACGGTGAATAAAGTGCAACTCGGAACGACTCCTGTGGTGCGCGGGGCGATTACTTCCGGTGAACTGGATATCTATCCGGAATATACCGGCAATGGCGCTTTCTTCTTTAAAGATGAAAACGATGCAGCGTGGAAAAACGCGCAGCAAGGTTACGAGAAAGTCAAAAAGCTCGATTCGGAGCACAACAAGTTAATCTGGCTGACGCCCGCGCCTGCAAATAACACCTGGACTATCGCCGTGCGTCAGGATGTGGCAGAGAAAAATAAACTCACTTCGCTTGCCGACCTGAGTCGTTATCTGCAAGAGGGCGGCACCTTCAAACTGGCAGCCTCGGCAGAGTTTATCGAACGCGCCGATGCGTTACCCGCGTTTGAAAAAGCCTATGGCTTTAAGCTCGGTCAGGATCAGTTGCTGTCACTGGCTGGTGGCGACACGGCGGTGACGATCAAAGCCGCTGCCCAGCAAACCTCTGGCGTTAATGCTGCAATGGCTTACGGCACTGACGGCCCGGTAGCGGCGCTGGGGCTGCAAACCTTAAGCGATCCGCAAGGTGTGCAACCTATCTACGCGCCTGCACCAGTGGTGCGTGAGTCGGTGTTGAAGGAGTATCCGCAAATGGCACAGTGGCTACAGCCAGTCTTCGCCAGCCTCGATGCAAAAACATTGCAGCAACTGAATGCCAGCATTGCTGTGGAAGGACTGGATGCCAAAAAAGTGGCTGCCGACTACCTGAAACAAAAAGGGTGGACGAAGTAATTTCCCGTGACTTATTTCCGTATTAATCCTGTTCTGGCGCTGCTGCTGTTGCTGACGGCAATCGCAGCGGCGCTGCCGTTTATCAGTTACGCGCCTAATCGTTTAGTTTCGGGTGAGGGGCGTCATCTCTGGCAGCTGTGGCCGCAAACGATCTGGATGCTGGTGGGCGTTGGTTGCGCCTGGCTGACGGCCTGTTTTATTCCCGGTAAAAAAGGCAGCATTTGTGCACTCATTCTGGCGCAATTCGTCTTCGTATTGCTGGTGTGGGGCGCGGGAAAGGCGGCGACACAACTGGCGCAAAATGGCAGTGCGCTGGCGCGTACCAGCCTCGGCAGTGGTTTCTGGCTGGCTGCGGCGCTGGCATTGCTGGCCTGTAGCGATGCCATCCGCCGAATCTCCACGCATCCGCTGTGGCGCTGGTTGTTGCATATGCAGATTGCCATTATTCCGCTGTGGTTGCTGTACTCCGGCACGCTTAACGATCTCTCACTAATGAAAGAATACGCCAACCGTCAGGATGTGTTTGACGACGCGCTGGCACAACATCTGACGTTGCTGTTTGGTGCGGTGCTGCCTGCGTTAGTGATTGGTGTGCCGTTGGGCATCTGGTGCTACTTTTCCACTGCTCGGCAGGGGGCAATTTTTTCTCTGCTCAATGTCATTCAGACCGTGCCTTCGGTGGCGCTCTTTGGCCTGTTGATTGCGCCGCTTGCCGCGCTGGTTACGGCCTTTCCGTGGCTGGGGAAGCTCGGCATAGCAGGAACCGGAATGACACCCGCACTGATTGCGCTGGTGCTCTATGCCTTGCTGCCGCTGGTGCGCGGCGTGGTAGTCGGTTTGAACCAGATCCCGCGCGATGTGCTGGAGAGCGCCAGAGCGATGGGCATGAGCGGGGCGCAGCGATTCCTGCATGTTCAGTTACCACTGGCGTTACCGGTATTTCTGCGCAGCCTGCGGGTGGTGATGGTGCAAACTGTAGGTATGGCGGTGATTGCGGCGTTAATCGGCGCAGGCGGTTTTGGTGCGCTGGTTTTCCAGGGGCTGCTAAGCAGCGCCATTGATTTAGTGTTGCTGGGGGTGATCCCGGTAATTGTTCTGGCGGTGCTTACCGACGCGCTGTTCGATTTGCTTATCGCACTGCTGAAGGTGAAACGTAATGATTGAATTTAGCCATGTCAGCAAACTGTTCGGCGCACAAAAAGCCGTTAACGATCTCAATCTCAATTTTCAGGAAGGGAGTTTTTCGGTGCTGATTGGCACATCTGGCTCCGGCAAATCCACCACCCTGAAAATGATTAACCGCCTGGTGGAGCATGACAGCGGAGTGATCCGCTTTGCCGGAGAAGAAATTCGCTCGCTGCCAGTACTGGAGTTGCGCCGCCGGATGGGCTATGCCATTCAATCTATTGGCCTGTTCCCCCACTGGAGCGTGGCGCAAAACATCGCTACCGTGCCGCAATTACAAAAATGGTCGCGGGCGCGGATTGATGATCGTATCGACGAATTAATGGCGCTACTGGGGCTGGAGTCAAATTTACGTGAGCGTTATCCGCATCAGCTTTCCGGTGGTCAGCAGCAACGTGTGGGAGTGGCGCGCGCACTGGCTGCCGATCCGCAAGTCTTACTGATGGATGAACCTTTTGGCGCACTGGACCCGGTAACGCGCGGCGCGTTGCAACAAGAGATGACGCGCATTCACCGTTTGCTGGGGCGTACCATTGTGCTGGTCACTCATGATATTGATGAGGCGCTACGGCTGGCAGAACATCTGGTATTGATGGATCACGGTGAAGTGGTGCAGCAGGGGAATCCGCTGACGATGCTGACTCGTCCGGCGAATGATTTTGTCCGCCAGTTTTTTGGACGTAGTGAACTGGGGGTGCGCCTGCTTTCGTTACGTAGTGTGGCGGATTACGTGCGTCGCGAAGAACGGGCAGAAGGTGAGGCACTGGCAGAAGAGATGACGCTACGCGATGCGATCTCCCTGTTTGTCGCGCGGGGATGCGAGGTGCTGCCGGTGGTGAACACGCAGGGCCAGCCTTGCGGCACGCTGCATTTTCAGGATCTGCTGGTGGAGGCGTAAGCGTATGAAGATGTTGCGCGATCCGCTGTTCTGGCTCATTGCTCTGTTTGTGGCGCTGATTTTCTGGCTGCCTTACAGCCAGCCGCTGTTTGCTGCCTTGTTCCCACAACTGCCACGACCCGTTTATCAGCAAGAAAGTTTTGCAGCTCTGGCACTGGCTCATTTCTGGCTGGTGGGAATTTCGAGTTTGTTTGCGGTGATCATTGGCACTGGTGCCGGAATTGCTGTCACTCGCCCGTGGGGCGCGGAATTTCGCCCACTGGTGGAAACTATTGCCGCCGTTGGGCAGACTTTTCCGCCCGTTGCGGTGCTGGCGATTGCTGTTCCGGTGATCGGCTTTGGTCTGCAACCAGCGATTATCGCCTTGATCCTTTATGGTGTGCTGCCCGTCCTGCAGGCGACACTTGCCGGGTTGGGAGCGATTGATGCCAGCGTGACAGAAGTTGCGAAAGGTATGGGAATGAGTCGTGGTCAGCGACTGCGTAAGGTCGAGCTACCGCTGGCGGCTCCGGTGATTCTGGCGGGCGTGCGAACTTCGGTGATTATCAACATTGGTACGGCGACGATCGCCTCAACGGTAGGGGCCAGCACGCTGGGTACGCCCATCATCATCGGGCTTAGCGGATTTAATACCGCGTATGTGATCCAGGGGGCGTTACTGGTGGCACTGGCGGCGATCATCGCAGACCGCCTGTTTGAAAGGCTGGTGCAGGCGCTTAGCCAGCACGCAAAATAAAGGTATAACCTGCGAGCATGACGCCACCAATTCCGCCTAACGCCATAAACAGGAACAGGGCGATGACCCCAATTTTAGCTATGCGCATAATGCACTCCTTATGTTAACGAAAGGATTGTACAGTAAAGCGCATTTGTTAACGAATCATTAAATGCCGAGTGGGAAAATATCATGGCCTTGTTCCTGCCAACTGGTGAGTTGCTGCTGTTGGGCGGAGGTTCGATTTTCACCGCACCACACCAGCAATGTACGGCCTTCAAACAGTTCAGGGCGTAGTTGATTGAGCGAGTGGGCGAGGACATCAATGCGCCATCCTTGTTGACTGGCAATCCAGCCCTCCAGCCACAGACGGGTGGTATCGTGAATATTCCAGCCAACCACCAGCGCATCTTTACCCTGTTTTTTACGTGCCGAAGCCAGACAAATGGCGATGTAGTTGATCAGTACGCCGTCGAGGATCGCCAGCAGCGCCTGCAGAGTCGGTTGTTGGCACTGAAGCCGTCGGCGCAGAGGAATAAACAGATGTGTGGTGAGCGTCTGGGCGGGGTAATCCTGACCGCGCTCTTTGATCCACGTTCGCAGGCTATGCAGATTGCCGCTTTGCAGGTAGGTCAGTAATGTTTCTTGCTGATCGCGCCAGCCGTTCTGCACATCAACATTTTCATTACTGAGCAGCATTTTAACTTTGCTGACCTGCACGCCGTTGTCGATCCAGCGTTTGATCTCGCGGATACGGTCAATATCGGCATCGTTGAACAGTCGATGACCGCCGTCTGTCCGTTGCGGTTTCAGCAACCCGTAACGCCTCTGCCACGCGCGTAACGTGACAGGGTTAATATCACAAAGCAACGCCACTTCACCAATTGTGTAAAGCGCCATCGTCTCACCCTTGCTCGCGAGGTCCCGGTTTAACTTTAGACGCAGTTTTGCGAACCAGGTAGTTTTGCCCGTTTTTTGTGCATCTATAGGGTGATTTTATTTTTGCCAGGCGATTTTGAGTGATCGTACTCACGAATTCTCATTTTTCTGCAAGAGTTCAAAGAAAGTTAAACGCAGGCAATGTATGTTACGCGTTTTAAAGGGAAGTGTGGTTTGCGGGTATGTACGATTTTAATCTGGTGTTGCTGCTGCTTCAGCAGATGTGCGTTTTTTTAGTCATTGCGTGGTTAATGAGTAAAACGCCATTATTCATACCGTTAATGCAGGTCACGGTTCGTCTGCCGCATAAATTTCTCTGCTACATCGTCTTTTCCATCTTCTGCATCATGGGCACCTGGTTTGGGTTGCACATTGACGATTCTATTGCCAATACCCGTGCGATAGGCGCGGTAATGGGCGGCTTACTCGGCGGTCCGGTCGTCGGTGGGCTGGTTGGTCTGACCGGCGGCTTACATCGATATTCGATGGGGGGCATGACCGCGCTAAGTTGCATGATCTCAACCATCGTTGAAGGATTGCTCGGCGGCCTGGTACACAGCATCCTGATCCGTCGCGGGCGCACTGATAAAGTCTTTAACCCCATTACCGCCGGTGCCGTCACGTTCGTCGCTGAAATGGTGCAAATGCTGATCATCCTGGCGATCGCCCGACCTTATGAAGATGCGGTGCGTCTGGTGAGTAATATTGCTGCGCCAATGATGGTCACCAATACCGTCGGCGCGGCGCTGTTTATGCGTATATTGCTCGATAAACGCGCGATGTTTGAAAAATACACTTCGGCTTTTTCTGCCACTGCGCTGAAAGTGGCAGCCTCGACGGAAGGCATTTTGCGACAGGGGTTTAACGAAGTGAACAGCATGAAAGTGGCACAGGTGCTGTATCAGGAGCTGGATATTGGTGCAGTCGCGATTACCGATCGAGAGAAATTGCTGGCCTTTACCGGAATTGGTGACGATCACCATTTACCCGGCAAACCGATTTCTTCGACTTACACCTTAAAAGCGATTGAAACCGGTGAAGTGGTCTACGCTGATGGCAACGAAGTACCTTATCGTTGCTCTTTGCATCCGCAATGCAAACTGGGGTCGACGCTGGTAATTCCGTTGCGTGGTGAAAATCAGCGGGTGATGGGCACCATCAAATTGTATGAAGCCAAAAACCGTTTATTCAGTTCAATCAACCGCACGCTGGGCGAGGGGATTGCGCAACTGCTTTCGGCGCAGATCCTCGCCGGGCAATATGAGCGGCAAAAAGCGATGCTCACCCAGTCAGAGATCAAACTGCTTCACGCCCAGGTGAACCCCCATTTTTTGTTTAATGCGCTTAACACCATTAAAGCGGTGATCCGTCGCGACAGCGAACAGGCCAGCCAGCTGGTGCAGTATCTTTCCACTTTTTTCCGCAAAAACTTAAAGCGGCCTTCGGAGTTTGTTACTCTCGCCGACGAAATTGAACATGTGAACGCTTATCTGCAAATTGAAAAGGCGCGCTTCCAGTCGCGGTTGCAGGTCAACATTGCTATTCCGCAAGAATTATCCCAGCAGCAATTGCCCGCGTTTACCCTGCAACCGATAGTGGAAAACGCCATTAAACATGGGACATCACAACTGCTGGATACAGGGCGAGTGGCAATCAGCGCCCGACGTGAGGGGCAACATTTGATGCTGGAGATCGAAGACAATGCCGGTTTGTATCAACCGGTAACCAATGCCAGTGGGCTGGGGATGAATCTGGTGGATAAGCGTTTACGTGAACGGTTTGGCGATGACTATGGGATAAGCGTCGCCTGTGAGCCTGATAGTTACACCCGAATAACGTTACGACTACCATGGAGGGACGAGGCATGATTAAAGTCTTAATTGTCGATGATGAACCGTTAGCACGGGAGAACCTGCGTGTATTTTTGCAGGAGCAGAGCGATATTGAAATCGTTGGAGAGTGTTCAAACGCCGTGGAAGGGATCGGCGCGGTGCATAAACTGCGCCCGGATGTGCTGTTTCTCGATATCCAGATGCCGCGCATCAGTGGTCTGGAAATGGTGGGGATGCTCGACCCGGAACATCGTCCGTATATTGTTTTTCTCACCGCGTTTGACGAATACGCTATTAAAGCCTTTGAAGAACATGCCTTTGATTATCTGCTGAAGCCAATTGATGAAGCGCGACTGGAGAAAACGCTGGCGCGTTTGCGTCAGGAACGCAGCAAGCAGGATGTTTCGCTGTTACCGGAAAATCAACAGGCGCTGAAATTTATCCCTTGTACGGGGCATAGTCGGATTTATTTGCTGCAAATGAAAGATGTGGCATTTGTCAGCAGTCGGATGAGCGGTGTCTACGTTACCAGCCACGAAGGGAAAGAGGGCTTTACCGAATTGACATTACGTACCCTGGAAAGTCGTACACCACTACTGCGCTGCCATCGTCAGTATCTGGTTAACCTCGCGCATTTACAGGAGATTCGTCTGGAAGATAACGGCCAGGCCGAGTTGATTTTGCGTAATGGCTTAACCGTGCCGGTCAGCCGCCGTTATCTGAAAAGCTTAAAAGAGGCGATTGGCCTGTAAAAGACTGCTAAAATGGCTTTTTGCCTCATCAACACCTGAAGGCCTCATGCTAAGTAACGATATTCTGCGCAGCGTGCGCTACATTTTGAAAGCCAATAATAATGACCTGGTGCGTATTCTGGCGCTGGGTAATGTCGAAGCCACCGCGGAACAGATCGCCGTCTGGCTACGTAAAGAAGACGAAGAGGGTTTTCAGCGTTGTCCGGACATTGTTTTGTCGTCATTCCTCAATGGCCTGATTTATGAAAAACGCGGCAAGGATGAGTCTGCTCCGGCACTGGAGCCGGAACGTCGCATTAATAACAACATCGTGCTGAAAAAATTACGCATCGCGTTTTCGCTGAAAACCGATGACATTCTGGCTATCCTCACCGAACAGCAGTTCCGCGTTTCGATGCCGGAAATTACAGCGATGATGCGCGCACCGGATCATAAAAACTTCCGCGAATGCGGCGATCAATTTTTACGTTATTTTCTGCGTGGACTGGCAGCGCGCCAGCATGTGAAGAAAAGCTAAGACGGGTATGGCGGCCATGCGAAACATGGCCGCCGACAGATTATTTCACTTCTTTAAAACCAGCGGCTTTCATCACCAGTTCCATTTGCGCCATAGTGATACCTTTTGGCATCTTCAGCAGAAACGTTGATTCCTGAAATACCCTGCAGGGCTTTAAAATCCACTTTTTCCATATCGATAGTCACGTTTTCCTGCGCGTAGGTATCTGTATAGGTTAATTTTTCTTCAACACCCGCGATGTTTTTGTATTTGGCGCTTAACGGCTCAAGTGTCTTGGCAGCGTCTTCTTTGGTGGTTGCACCAATAGAAGCAAATTGAATTTTGGTTTCAGAAGATTGCTTAAGCACCTTGTCACCTTTGTAGACATAGGTAATGGCAATTTCAGTGCCGTTCAGATTGGCGCTGAATTTCTTCGATTCTTCTTTGTCACCGCAGCCAGCAAGAGAGAAAACCAGAACAGATGCAACAACGAGGGAAAACAGCTTATTGAAAGCCTTCATGTAAAACTCCATTTTATTTAATCAAGAAACTGGTGACTCTCACCAGGGGCTATATAGAATATGCCTAATACCGTGACGTGAGCAGTCCGGAACTGGAGTAGAACTCTTAGTAAAAAGCACTATTTCATCCTTGTTGCTGAAGCATGGGGAATAATTGTTCGCAAAGTAAAACACCGTTATTCATTGCTTCTACCCGTGCCTCGCTTTCTGTATTACGAAATTGTCCCAACACATGTGCCAGCCGATAAAAACCGACCGCGGAGAGGTCATTCGCCAGCAACTCTGCCTGACTAATAGCGCTCTGTTCCTGATAGCGCCAGCCGTTATGGAGCAGTTGAATAAGTAACGCCTGGCAGCGCATCAGCAACTGATGAGCGGTAGACGGCACAGGCAAAACGCTGGCAGAAGGTAGCGGTGCCACAGGCGCAGTTTCTGCGTCCAGCGCCCAGGCGCGGGTTTTTGTCATCATCACCCGTGGTTCCAGTGTCAATTGCCCATCAACAAAACTGACAAAGCCAGAAACCAGACTCACGGGGTCGTCTGTTTGTTGCAAAAGCGCCGCCATGCGTTCAACGGCAAAAGGAGAACAGGCAGATGCCGGAAGGGATAACGTCAGGAGATTATCTTCACCTTCTCCGCTGATTACCTGCGCATCCAGCGTCTGGCGGCTGCTATCCCAACCGAGCGAAATACACTCAGCGACCGGCAGAATAAATAAGTTATCGACCTGATTAAGAGGCCGTATGCAGGCGGGGGGACGCTGGCGTAAATATTCCCGCAAAGCCACAATGCCCGGCTGGCGTAACGGCGCGCTCAACATTTGCCAGGCATCAGGCGACAGCGGCACAACGCTGCTTAAGCGGTTGCGGGTAGCTAACAGCAGCTCGCCATCGGCACTGCGTTTTGCTGCTTGTGAAACAATTTGCCCACCCGCCAGTGCGCCAGCCTGAAAACTAAACAGCCGACGCGTAGCTGCCGGTGAGTTTTCCTGTTCACTTCGCGGCCAACTGCGCGAAAGGTGCAAAATACTGCCGGTGTCGGGATCGGTAAACCAGATGCGTAAACCATAATGCTCAATATCCTGCCAGCAACGCATACCTAAAGACACCAGCCGCAGATGATCAAGCTTTGCTTCTCCGGCAATGCCAGAGCCAACGACCGTGCGCCACGGCACAGGAGGAACTTCACCAACACTGTCGCGCCGGGCCATCTCTTGTGCGCAATTTAATCGACTGTTTAATGCCGCAAGCTGACGTAAGCATTCTACGGCATGATAGTGGCTGGCGCGAGTGTGGAAGGCATCAACGCTTGCCCGTAGCTGTCGTAGTGATTCACTCACCCAGCGCCAGTTGCAGGCCTCTGCCGCCTGCAATGTGCGGTTGAATGCTGCCTCGTAGTGAATAAGCGGCTGGCTGATGCCGCCAAGCCATAATGCCTGGCTTAATTGCTGAACATATTGACGACACGTTTGGCCTTCTTCGCTGGCAAACGGATCGTCAGATGATGTGACGTGTTCGCTGCGCATCTGCCAGATTAAATGGTTAAATTCTGCTTGCTGCGCTTTGGCCTCGACGAAGGCCTGCACAGCCAGTACGACATGTTCGCAAAGTGTGCCTTCAATACAATCACAACGGGCGAAACGAATACTGCTACGGGAATAAAAACGCACATCGCTCATCGGTAAGCGGGCAGAGGGAATTTCGCCCGGCGCACAGAACAACTCAATGGTGATGCCTTTAGCGACCAGCGCCTGCGCGCGTTTGCGGGTGGCATCGGGCAGGGTAGCCAGTTCTTCCAGCCAGATTGCCGGATCCCACTCTTCTTCTTTTTCCGTGGGCTGGACGGTGGCACAAAGTCGTTGATAACTTAACACCAGCATCACGCGATGACGGCACATGCCGCTGGCCCCGCAGCTGCACTGAGCCTCTTTCAGTGCCTGGCTGTTCGCCAGCTGGGTACGGACACCGTCACTGAAGGTGGCGATTAAAGCGCCGTTCTCATGGCTGATTTCCGGGACGTTGCCATTTTCCAGTTCCTTAAGACTGCGCTTAACAAAACCGGCATTGCTTAACGCCGTCAGTGCCTGCGGTGTCAGTTCTAATAATTCCGGACGTAGTGAATTCATGACTGAAGATTCTCCGCAAGCCATGATGCCAGCTCGCCCGGCGTCATGGCGGCTATTTGTGCGCCGACATTAACCAGCGCCTGGGCCGTATCGCGGTCATAGCAAGGCGTTGCGGTGCTATCGAGCGCTGCCAGTCCCAGCACTTTGATGCCGCTCTGGACACACTTTTTCACCTGATGCGTCAGTAATGATGATGAACCCCCTTCGTAAAAATCGCTCACGAGGATAATGACGCTTTTTGCTGGTTGTTCAATAAGTTGCCGACCATACTCCACGGCACTGGCGATATTGGTCCCGCCGCCCAACTGTACTTTCATTAATAACTCTACCGGATCGGCAACGTCTGCCGTGAGATCAACCACGCTTGTGTCAAACGCCACCAGATGGGTACGAATGCCGGGTAACTGCCACAAACAGGCCGCCATCACCGCAGAGTGGATCACCGAGTCCACCATCGATCCGCTTTGATCAACCAGTAAGACCAGTTGCCATTGTTCGCTTTGGCGTTTAATGCGGCTGTTAAAGCGGGGGGATTCGATATACAACTTGCCGTGTTGCGGGTGCCAGTGTTGCAGGTTGGCGCGCAGAGTACTTTTGAAATCAAAGTTTCGCGCCAGTGGAATTAATGAGCGGCGACGGCGATCGCGGACACCAGAAAAAGCCTGACGAACTTCCTTTGCCAGTCGCGCCATAATTTCTTCAACAACCTGGCGCACTATCTGGCGGGCGGCAGCCAGTACTTCGGGATTCATCAGATGTTTGGTGTGCAAAACGGCGCGTAGCAGGCTTTCCGAAGGCTGCATACGTTCCAGCACGTCGAGATTCGTCACCACATCTTCAATGCCGTAGCGCAGTACGGCATCGCTTTCCAGTCGCTCAATCACCTGTTGCGGAAACAGAGTGTGAATACTGTTGATCCACTCAGGGGTGGTGAGATTTGAGCCACCTAATCCACCAGAGCGTTCACCACGCTGGAGCCGTTCAGGATCGCGCCCATACAGCCACTCCAGCGCGTGGTCTATCTGCCGGGCGTTGTCATCCAGCCCACAAAGCGTCGTTTCTGCCGCTTCGCCAAGAATTAATCGCCAGCGTTGTAGCTCACGGGTGGTCAGAAGATCGTTCAGTTCAGACATGGAAAACTCCCCAGTTTTGCAGCGATGCCAGTGCCTGCTGTTCGAGTTGTTGATGATGTGCAATGGCCTGTGGTGGACAATGCAACGGCATTTGCAGCGCCGAAACGGGAAGTTGCGCCAGTTGATAATGCTCAAGCACCTGATGCGCCAGCGTCCCGCGTTCTCGTGGTGGTAGCCAGGCCATCGCCGCGCGTAAATCGGGCAGGGCATTGATAAAATCGGCATCACTTAGTTGATTTAAATGACTGCTGAAACCGGCGATAAATGTCGGCTGACAGGCCAGTTGATGGCGGGCCAGCGCCAGCAAACCGTGCAGCGCTTCGCCGGATTGTGCCGGGGATAACTGCGCCAGCATCGTCAGCGCCGCTTCGGCACTGGCGTTAGGATGTTCCAGACGCATCAGTGCGCCATGAGCCGCGCCGCGATCCAGCGCCGGGGCATGAATTGCCTGACTGCGTCGCTCCAGTAAGGCTACCGCCGCAGAAAGAGAAATGCCGGGGAGTTGCACACCGCTATGTAGATCGCGCAGGATATGACACAACGCTTGCCAGCTATGCAGGTGAGCGTGAAACTCCTTTTCATCTGGTCTGCCGTTAGATTCACATAGCCACAGCGTGCGATCGATAGCCGCGCATAACGTCGTTTGTAATATCTGCGCGCCTTGCATACCGCTAATTTCATCCAGCCGCCATAAGGCATATAGCACTTCCAGCGCCTGGCCCATTTCGGCAAATTGATTTTCCTGGGCGATTAATAATGTGAGTTGCTCCAGTAATTGTTGACTGAAGGACGCCAGACCCGCTAACGCCGCCTGGCTAAGACATGTGGTGATACTGCCGATTCCACCCGCGTCCAGCATATCGGCTTCTAATTTATGGCGTGCGGCTTCCTGAAGTGTTGCACCAAAGCATGCGGCCTCAATCAATGCCGCATGCTGGCTAAGCGGGCGGGTTAATTTCCAGTGTTCTTCACCGTTGCCTGCAAGTGTCAGTGTACTTCCCTGCTGGCGTACAATCCCAGGGATCTCCAGTATTGCCAGCCGATGTAACACCTGACTTTGCGCCAGCCCATCGGGGGTAAAGCGATTTAAGGTAAGCTCCGCCGGAAGAGAGATTGCGGTACGTTCCAGTTCGCAGGTGACATCTTTTGGCAGAGGCGGTTGTGGCGTGGAAGGGGCAAGTTTACCGAATCCGTCACCCGCTAATGTGTCTATCAACGTTAGCAGAATCGGATCGGTATCGGGATGAATAACGCCGCGATAGCTCCACGGCAACGGTGCATTCAGGGCTTCTTTAATCAACGAGCCTGCTATGGCATCCAGCCAGTCAGTGCGTAACGGTAGTGTATGACCGCGCAACTGTGCCAGTGCCATTGCATGCAGATGTGCGGCAGCCATATCCGCGGTCGAAGCAGGCAAGTTGTGCTGGCGCAAACGGGTGAGAACCGTTTTTAGCAGTTGTTCACCGGCCTGCTGTAAGCCCCACTGCCAGCACCAGTTTTGCCAGACCGGGGCAGGCATACCGGAAAGGTATCCTGCCAGCACATCAAGGCGCTTTTCACTGTAGGGGGTGAGATAACAACCTGTAACGGCATCTGCCAGCGACGGCAATTCTGGCGTGTTAATTTCCTGCGGGCATTCGCGCCACATTTTTGCCAGTACCGGAGCGTGCCAGCCACCGCAGACAACTAACACGTCGCCATTATTTTGCTGCATCGCCCATCCAATCCAGCGGGCCATAAAGGCTTCGCGCAGACGATTGAGAGCATCTCCGAAGTCGCTTCCAGGTTGGGCAAAATGAAGTGCGCCAGTGCAGAGGGTAATGCAGTTTGCTGGCTTTCATCTTCGAACAAGTGATCCCACAGGGTGTCGCTGTTATCCATGCGGGTGGCACGCAGCAGCAAGGCCTGGCTTTCCTCTTGCGTATCAGGCGAATCGTCCACTTCTTCACTCTGCGCCCAGCAAGGCAAATCGATGAAGTAAGTTTGTGCCTGAATACGACGTGCGGCTTGTAGCGCCTGCCACTCCGGCGAAAATTCAGCAAATGGCGTCCAGGCACCACGCCCGGGGGCTGCACCGTCCTGATACTGGCAATAACTGTAAATAGCTACCGGAAGCTGGTGGGCTAAAAACAGTTCGTCTACCCGGTCATTAAAATCAGCCGGGCCTTCAATCAATACGTATCGTGGCCGCTGGCTTTCGATTAACGATTTCACCAGCCGGGCGCAGGCCGGACTATGATGCCGGATGCCGACAATTAACGGCTCGCTCATGCATCTTTCCTCACGGCAGGCGGTGGCGGGCTTGATAATAAGCCTGCCAGTGAGCTTCTTTATGTGTGGCGACTCGTTGTTCGAAGTAACGGCGCAGACGAGCGCGATCTTCTTCGTTATCTTTGACGATGGTTCCGGCAATGCAGTCCACCAGGTCGGCTGGCTCACCTGCGCGATTCGCTAAAAACCAGGCGCGGACGCCTACGGCGTGGGCCACGTTCACGGCTTCAGCGGTGGACATAATTGCTGTTAGTGTATCCATTGACGTTTTCTTTTCGCCGTTGGCACGCAGATCGCGGAAGGTGCGGACCAGTAACTCCAGTACCGCGTCAGGCACTTTATGCGGAA